>Ga0256829_1000442_pt1 | contig 42568 bp, 31 predicted proteins | sample 131447metaG_FD_185979 | JGI IMG/M metagenome (GOLD analysis project Ga0256829, IMG submission 185979) | Hydrothermal vent microbial communities from Lau Basin, Pacific Ocean - 131-447 | ecosystem: Environmental > Aquatic > Marine > Hydrothermal vents | place: Pacific Ocean: Lau Basin | collected... | reverse complement strand
CAACCTCACCTGGGGCCTCTTCGGTACCGGCAAACATAGAACCCATCATAATGGCACTGGCACCTGCAACCAGTGCTTTGGCGATATCGCCAGAGTAGCGAATACCACCATCGGCAATCAGAGGTACGCCAGTACCTTTAAGTGCATCTGCCACATTGGCGATGGCCGAAATCTGGGGTACACCCACACCGCTGACAATACGGGTGGTACAGATAGAGCCTGGGCCAATACCGACTTTCACCGCATCCGCGCCTGCATCAACCAGAGCCTGAGCGGCGGCGGCAGTGGCAATGTTGCCGCCAATAACCTGTACGTCAGGGTGATCACTCTTAATTTTGGCGACGCGATCAATCACGTTTTTGGAATGGCCGTGAGCCGTATCAACTACCAATACATCAACGCCGGCCTCAACCAGGGCATTAACACGGTCGTCAGTATCGGGGCTAGTACCTACAGAAGCGCCAACGCGCAGGCGACCTTCCGGATCTTTACAGGCGCTGGGGTAACGCTCTGCCTTGTTCATGTCCTTTACGGTGATCAGACCTTTCAATTCAAAGGCGTCATTGACAACCAGTACTTTTTCGATGCGATGGTGATGCAGCAGCTCGCGAACTTCTTCCTGAGTCGCGTCCTCTTTTGCTGTTACGAGCTTATCTTTGGGAGTCATGATGCTGGACACAGGCGCGTTCATATCATTCTGGAAGCGCACATCTCGACCAGTAACAATACCCACCAGATCACCCTTTTCCATCACCGGCACACCGGAGATATTGTGCTGCTGGGTCAGAGCGACCAGAGCGCGAATACTGGCATCGGATTCAATGGTAATGGGATCGCGAACCACACCGGCTTCAAACTTCTTCACCAGTCGCACTTCCTGAGCTTGCTGCTCAATGGTCATGGATTTGTGAATGATGCCAATACCGCCTTCCTGAGCTATGGCAATAGCCAGGCGTGCTTCAGTTACGGTATCCATAGCGGCAGACACCAGCGGAATATTCAGCTGGATATCGCGGGTCAACTGGGTTTTGAGGGAAACGTCCTTGGCAGTGATCTGGGAATACCCAGGCACCAGGAGAACATCATCAAAGGTAAGCGCTTCTTGAGCGATACGTAACATAAGGAATCCCAACCTATTACAATCGATGCGTAGACCAGCCAGCTGCTGAACAAACGTCAGGGGGCTGATTCTGAGAAGCGCGCCATTATAGGCCAAAAACAGGTTGGAATGAAAGCTGCAAGCGCCGCTATTTTTTGCACTTACGCCAGAAAATCATTGCACATAGCCCGCCGTCTCAGGTTCCATCGCCGGCTATGTGCTGAACAATTACTCAAAAGTCCCGTGACGCCCCTTACCCGACGCAAATGCCGCCGCACCGCTGATGCCTTCCTGCTCCAGCACCCGCTGCGCACAGCGCCCCTCATTTACCAGCGCTTCGTTCAGAGACAAATCCCATTGCTGATAGGCGCTGAGACGATCTGCCTTCATGCACTCCTGCGGGAAACCGGCGATGGTATGCGCCAACTTTTCAGCCTCAGCTCGAGCACTGCCAACGGCTACAACGCGATTTACCAATCCCATCGCCAGAGCTTCCTGAGCCTCTACCGGGCGCCCCGTCAGCATCAAATCCATAGCGCGGCTATGCCCGATCAGTCGGGGCAGTCGAACGGTGCCGCCGTCGATCAGGGGCACCCCCCAGCGACGACAAAAGACTCCAAGAACGGCTTCTTCAGTCACCACGCGCATATCACACCAGAGTGACAGCTCCAGACCGCCCGCTACCGCGTGCCCTTCAATGGCGCCAATCACCGGCTTACTCAACAACATACGCGAAGGACCCATAGGACCTGGTCCCTCAGGATCAATGCGATTGCGACGCTCAGGATCTGCTACCGCTTTGAGATCGGCTCCCGCGCAAAACACGCCACCATCACCATAAAACACAGCAACCTTGGCTTGGTCATCCTCTTCGAAAGCCTGAAATGCCTGTTCCAGCTTCAGGGCCGTCGGTCCATCAACCGCATTTCTGGCCTGGGGACGATGCAAAATAATCGTGGTGACTGGCCCGTCTTTTTCTACAGTTACTGCCTGTGGTTCCTGAGTCATTGCTGCTCTCCCAAATGGTTATTCTTATTACGGCAATTTTAATTTTCCATCATACAGTGAAACTATCCACCAAACTGCGCAGAGGGGTTGGCGAAATCGTTCAAAACGCACCGATCATCCAGACTCATTCTTTTTCGCGGCGTCCTCACGTAGAATCGCCTCTCTAAATTATCAGACGGAATTTCAGAACTGCCATGCAACGGGACATATTGACGGTCAGCCAATTGAATCGGAAAGCGCGACAGCTGCTCGAAACTCATATGTCACTGCTGTGGATTGAAGGCGAGCTTTCCAATGTTGCCCGCCCTTCTTCCGGGCACTGGTACTTCACTCTAAAGGATTCCGGAGCCCAGGTTCGCTGCGCCATGTTCCGCAATCGCAATCAACTGGTGCGACAACCCCCGCAGCAAGGCCAACAGGTGCTGCTGCGCGCTAGAGTCAGTCTGTACGAGGGCCGCGGCGACTATCAGCTTATCGTAGAACATATGGAAGACGCCGGTCAGGGAGCACTGCACCGCGCCTTCGATCAGCTTAAAGCCAAACTACACCACGAGGGATTGTTCGACCCCGCTTACAAGCAGCCACTGCCAGAGGTGCCCGAACATATTGGCGTCATAACCTCACCCACCGGGGCTGCCGTGCGCGACATTTTGCACGTACTGGAACGTCGCTTCCCCAGCATTCCGGTATCGATTTTTCCCGTTGCGGTACAAGGCGCAGAAGCGCCATCACAAATCGTGCGAGCACTGGAGACCGCCAACCGCCTCAGTGATTGCGACGTATTAATTGTCGGGCGCGGAGGTGGTTCACTGGAAGATCTGTGGAGTTTTAACGAAGAAATGGTTGCCCGCGCCATCGCTGCCAGCCGCATCCCGGTCGTCAGCGCTGTGGGACACGAAGTGGACTACACCATCGCGGATTTTGTGGCGGACTACCGCGCCCCCACGCCCTCCGCCGCCGCAGAAGTACTCACACCGGATGGAGAAGCTATGCTGCAACAGTTTTGCAGTTACGAAATTCTGCTGGAAGAAACCATGCAGCGCCATATAGATAAGGCGCAAACCCGTTTGGATCACCTTCAGGCGCGACTGCAGCACCCGGGACAAAAGCTACAGGCGCAAGCGCAGACTTTGGATTTTCTGGAGAATCGCCTGCATCAGGCAATCGAGCAGAAGCTGGTGGAGCAAGAGCACAAACTGGAGCAATTCTGGCACCGACTGGAAACAACTAACCCAGAGCCCTATATCTACCACCTTAAAGACAAGTTGCAGCACCTGGGCGGGCAACTGCAACAACACATGCACTACGCTCTGGGCGGCAAACAACAGGCCTTTGCCCAACAACTGGCACTACTGAACAGTCTCAACCCTCTGAATACACTGCAGCGCGGCTACTCAGTAACACGCGACGCAAAGGGTCAAGTGGTTCACTCCGCCAAGCAACTATGCGAGGGCGACATTATCACCAGCACTCTGGCCGAGGGTCAGGTGACATCGGTGGTCAGTCAAACCTGATAGCCAAAAGGCCGGGCCCTAGGCCATACCACAACGCTGATTAGCAGGCACTGCAATATCCATTTGTGCCGGATTCGGCAGGTTCAGAGCCGCCATCAACTCCACGTACTGCTGTTGCGTAGAAACTTGTAAGCGAGGATTGTGAAGGCGCTCTTCAGCAATGGTGCTCTCTGTCCAACCCTTGTAATCATGTCCCGGAAACACTCGGGTAGATGATGGCAGCTTTAGCAACTTATTGAACAGGCTGTCGTATTGCTGCATAGAATCACCATTTTGAAAATCGGTGCGTCCTGTACCGCGAATCAACAAGGTATCTCCGGTAAATACCGCGTTGAAATCCGGCACGTAGAAGCTGTAGGAATCATCGGTGTGGCCCGGCGTGTACATGACCCTAACTGACAACTTGCCCACTTGAAGAATATCGCCATCACAAAACTTATCGGAAACGCAGTGAGCGACACTCTGTTGTCCCATCATAGTTGTGCAACCCGTAGCTTCGCGAAGCGCCCCCAAGGCCGTAATATGATCAGCGTGAACGTGGGTATCCAATGCGTACCGGAGCCCCAATTCCAATTCTTGCAGTAACTGCACGTAGCGCTCCAACTGATCCAATACCGGATCGATCATCAGAGCTTCGTGTGTTGTTTCGTCGGCAAGCAGATAAGTGTATGTCGAACTCTTGGCATCAAACAATTGACGAAATATCATGTTCTTTCTCCTATATATTCAACCCAGCGCTGCCAGCCACATAGCGGCCAGAGTCAGCAATAACATTCCAGCGAATCCCTGCTGCAAATGGGGACCCGCCAGACGCTCAGCAAAGCGCCCTCCCAACAACATTCCCACGACGCCGCCTATAGAAACCTGCAACAGCACCAAATAATCCAGTCCCCCGCTGAACCAGCAGTAGCTGAGAAACCCGCTGCCGCTGACCAATGAGATTACCAATAACGAAGACGCCACGGCCTGCTGCATAGTCAGTCCCGCAACCAGTGTCAGCAACGGCACAATCACAAAACCGCCACCGACACCCAACAACCCCGACAACACACCGGCCCCGATGCCGCCCAGTCCAGCCACGGCAACGCAGGGGGCGCCCAAGCGCCACTGGCCATCAACTTTTTCACAGTAAGCCTGGGGATGAACTGATTCAGAATGGCCGCTGCCTGCTCTCAGCACCTGAGCCTTGTCCGGGGAGGCCAACGCCTGGCGCCACATAGAAAAAGCTACCCACAACAACAACAACGAAAACGCTGCTAGCAACCACAACTCATCAAAATAGGCACTTAACCAACGCCCTAACGGCGCACTCAGGGAGCCACCCACCAGGATTACCAGCGCGGGAGTCCAGGCAATATCGCTGCGATCGCGCTGTAACACTCCAAAGAAAGCACTGGCGGCCACCGCCCCCAACGCGACCCCCGTCGCCTGCTGAAGTGGCATATGCAACAGCAGCGCCAGCAGCGGAACAGCAAACAAAGAGCCACCGGCGCCAGTCAGCCCTAGCACCAGGCCAATCAACAAACCGACGGCGATGGTCACAGGCTCAAGCCTGATTCCAGGGCATGCGCGCAATCAGGCGAGCCATCATGCAGTTGTCTGTGATTCCCGCATAGATCAAGCCACACCCCACGAAAGCCGACAGTACATAACCCCGAGGATCAACCAGGGTGCCGAGCAGTATTCCAACCAGCACCAGCGAGCCGATAGCAATACGCACCTGACGATCCAGTGGCAGCACACCTTGATCTGTCACTTGCATCACGTCCAGCGGCAAGGCATTCACCCCTCCTTCAACCACCACAACCGGACTGTTTAATCTACCCGCCAACTTCTCCGCAGCCATCACCGCGCGCTTACCCGCCAGGCACATCAGATACACCGGCAGGTTCTGATCGTGATCCCTGTCTTTGAGAAATTCATTTACAGAATCCAGAGACAGATCCTGCAGGGGCAAGTTGTGACTTCCCAGGCAAAAACCGCCTTTGAACTCGCCGTTGGTGCGCACATCAATGCACAGACTGACGCCGTCTTTGCGGTGCAAATCAGCGAATTCATTGGCGCTTATCGTGGTGTACGACATTCTTAGATCCTCCAGAACTATGCTTATAACTCAAATAATATTAGGTAATACTAATTTAGTCAATTCTAATGTTCGGTAGCATTTCAAACGCCCGGCGGATGAGTTTCCCGGTATAAAAGGGTAAGATTCGCCACCATTTAAAGAAGCTACCGCAGACTCATTCGCAAGCCATGTTGACCAACGATCTAAAGAAAACCATTCAGGGCGCCTACAGCGAGTTTCTCAACTCCAAGGGGCTCAAGGCCCGCTACGGTCAGAAGCTGATGATCGCAGAAGTGGCCAAGACACTGGGTAATATCAATCTCAACGATGAAGAGGTGCGAGACAGCGAAGGACATATCTGCGTGGTGGAAGCCGGCACAGGTACCGGCAAAACAGTGGCTTACCTGCTCGCCGCCCTGCCCATCGCCAAAGCCATGGGCAAAAAGTTGGTGGTTTCCACGGCTACAGTGGCCCTGCAAGAGCAGGTCATCTACAAAGATATTCCCGAACTGCTGCGCCACAGTGGGCTTCATTTCACCGTGTCGCTGGCAAAGGGACGAGGTCGATATCTGTGCCTGTCCAAACTGGATAAGCTGCTGACAGAAGTGGAAGGCAGCCGCGATCCCAATCAGGCACTCTACGAAGACGAAATGCCTCAAGTTACTGAGCAGTCTGTGAAAATCTATGAATCTATGGTGCAAGCGCTGGCATCCAACGACTGGGACGGTGACCGCGACGCTTGGAAAGACGGCATAGAAGACGAAGACTGGCAGCGCATCACGACCGATCATCGTCAATGCACCGGCCGACGCTGCGCCAATGTTTCGGCCTGCAGTTTTCTCAAAGCCAGAGACAATCTGGGCAATACCGACTGTATTGTCACTAACCACGATCTAGTGCTGGCGGATCTGGCACTGGGCGGAGGCGCGATCCTCCCCGCTCCGGAAGACAGTATTTACATCTTCGATGAAGGGCATCATCTGCCAGACAAAGCCCTCAACCACTTTGCCCATCACAGTCGCCTGATCAGCACCACCAAATGGCTGGACCAGAGTCACAAACAACTGAGCAATCTGATGGGTGTCATCAGCGGCGCTGGCAATGTGGACCGCTTTGCCGAGCAATTACCCGCCGCCACCCTCGACGCTAAACAGGAGCTCGACAAGGTGATTCCCGCCATCCAACACCTGGCGGACACCATCGACCCCACCGACCATACGCCCCGCTATCGCTTTGAGAACGGTGTAATACCCGAGGACATTCAGGAACAAAGCCTGCACATCAAGCGAGCTTTTGATCGCCTGTCGGAGCTGCTGAACAAGATCGTCAACGAGCTCAATGAAGCAATGGAAGACGCCCATTGTTCGGTGCCCAAAGTGGATCTCGAAAACGCCTTCCCGGTGTTCGGTATCTGGCAATCCCGGGCGGAAGCCAATCGTGACCTATGGGCCTGTTACGCGGTGCCCGACGGAGAAGGACACGTACCCAAAGCACGCTGGTTTACCCTGGTAGAACAAAGTGGCAATCTCGATTTTGAAATTTGCTCAAGCCCGATTCTGGCGTCACACACTCTGCAATACAGTCTTTGGAACCAATGCTGCGGTGCTGTGGTTACCTCGGCAACCCTGACGGCACTGGGTAACTTCGGACGTTTCCAGATGCGCTCGGGCACACCGTCCGACAGTCACTATCAGGTAGTTCCCAGCCCTTTCGATTTTACCGCGGCCGGGACACTGCAAGTCCCCTCCCAAGCCACCGATGCCAGCAATGCCCAGGCCCATACGCAAATGGTCATTGACAGCCTTCCGGAGTTACTGGATCGAGACAAGGGCAGCCTGGTGCTGTTCTCGTCAAAACGTCAGATGTGGGACGTTCAAGAGAGCCTACCCGGCGAGTGGCAGGATCTGATACTAATGCAGGGCGACCGCTCCAAGCAGGCATTAATCGACGAGCACAAGGCCCGTATCGACGATGGTCAAGGCAGTGTGATTTTCGGACTGGCAAGCTTTGCCGAAGGCGTGGATCTGCCCGGCGACTACTGCAGCCACGTTGTGATCGCCAAAATCCCGTTTGCCGTTCCAGATGATCCCGTTGAAGCCTCTCTGGCGGAGTGGATCGAAAACCGTGGTGGTAATCCGTTTATGGAAATTACCGTACCGGACGCAGCCATCCGCCTGGTGCAGGCCTGTGGTCGCCTGCTGAGAACGGAAACCGACAGTGGCACCATCAGCCTGCTCGACCGGCGCGTAGTCACCCGGCGCTACGGCAAGGCCATTCTCAACTCACTTCCCCCTTTTACACAGAAGATAAGCTGATGAGCGACCGCCATATAGCACTCCACGCCGCACTGATTGATCTTGAATGTGAATTGAGAAATCTGAATCTGTGGCAAGGTGAAGCACCCACAGCGGAGGCGCTGGCCAGTACGCAACCGTTTTGTATTGATACCCTGAGTTTTCCTCAGTGGTTGCAATTTGTGTTTCTGGAAAGAATGTTATTACTGGCAGAAAACAAAGCGGCACTGCCCGAAAAATGCGGTATTGCCCCCATGGCCGAAGAGTACTTCAAGCCCATGACCATTGCCGCAGCAGAACTGATCAACGCGCTTGCGGAAATTGACCGCATTATCAGCCACGCCTGAAGACGAGTTTCAGATTCTGGCAACGTCCACCGAGACACTGAGATTGGAGTCGTCACCACCGCCAAAAATCACTCCTCGCAGTGGCGTCACATCGGAAAAATCCCGTCCCCATGACGTAATGATATGCTGCTCACCGGCAACACAGTCGTTGGTTGGATCAAACTCGAACCAGCCTTCGGTGGGCGAGAACACCGACAACCAGGCATGGCTCGCATCCGCACCCACCAGTTTTTCCTGTCCCGGCGGTGGCAGGGTTTCCAGATAACCGGATACGTATTTGGCGGGAAAGCCCAACCCCCTGAGGCAGGCGATCTGCAAATGGGCAAAGTCCTGACACACGCCCTTGCGTTGCTGAAATACGTCCACCAGCGGCGTTGCGATGCTGGTGGCCTCGGGGCTGTATTCAAAATCGCGGAATATTTTCCGAGTCAGTTCATTGACGGCCGACAACAGTGGCCGATCATCTTCAAATAAGGGCGCGGCATACTCTATGATTCCAGGAAACACCTTGATCATTGGCGAGTCGAGCATAAACTCCCGTGCCATCAGGGTCTCATAGGAATGATCAGAGGCCAGTAATTGTCTGGCCTCCCGGCAGGTAAGTCCGAAATCCATGTCCAGGGCTGCGTGCTGAGGGCTGGTAACGACCTCGCTTGACGCCGTAATGATCATGGTTTTGTGGGACCGCTGAATCTCGAAGTGATAGGCGATATTGCCAAAGTAATCTTCGCGTTTCGATACCGCCGCTGAAATGGGATTCACCGATATTCTATTATTTGTACACTTCTGACGCAGGGTATCCCTCGGAATAACATGAGCCAGGTTGTAACAATGGGTGACTCTGTCCGAGTACAGATATTCGGTTATGTGCTTGATTCTGTATTTCACTCATCAGCCTCCCAGGTGTTCACCAGTTGTCGGGAAACCTCACGGTGATCGAAATATTTGTCACTGATGACATTACTGGCACTCTGGAGCAGGTCCGATACCTTGTTCAGGGTCTCATCCAGTTGCGAGCGGCGATCACCGTTACGCGAGCTCAATTCCAGGGCCACTGACATTTTCACATGGGTGAGCGCCGCCATAATGCTTCGCTCTTCCGGGAGTAATTCATTGATGCCATCGGCGGGCTTGGGCAGCGCATCGATATGACTGGACAAGAGTTCCAGTTGATACATCAAAGAGCGCGGATTATTGGCATCCATCATCACCAGATCCAGACACGCCTGAACACCCAGTCGCGCCCGGTAACGGCGTCGGTAGCTGATCAACGCTTCGACGGATAACAACAGCGTTTCAATCAGCGTATTCTGTTCCGACTCTGAAACCACAGGCCCCAGCAGATGCTTGAGGATTTTTGTAAGCTGCAGACTCCTTTCCAGACGACGTCCCATATCAAGGAAACGCCAGCCAATGCCTCGCAACATGCTCTCGTTAATCAATCCCGACAGAGCCATAAGCGCCGTCACCAGCGGGTCCAGAGATTCTTCCGGTGCCGACACCAGGCTGCCCTGGATATTCTGATCAAGCTCCGACAGCGCATCGCGAATATCGTTGATCACCCTTAAGGTATCGGAGGACAGCAACTCTTTGGTTGCCTCGGTGCAGTAGAGCATGGCATCGAGATTGGCTCTTATGCTGCCCGGGCGATTGGCCTCAAGGATGATGGCGATCAATTCCGCCTCGAAATCGCTGTTATCGCTCAAAGAAATATCGGGCGTGGTGGCAGTAATGGCGGTTACGGCATTCAATAATGTGTGCTTGGCTTGATCGGTTAACGGCTCTTCGCCGTTCAGTACCATAAACACGGTGCGCAACAGCCGCAGAGAAGATTCTGCGCGCTCGGCATAGCGCCCCATCCAGAACATGTTCTCAACAACACGGCTGGGCAGGCTGGAAAGATCGCGATCGCGGGAAAATTGCCCGGCCTCCTCGGCCGCCGCATCGCTGCTGTGCCGCTCAAGCTCAGAAGCAATTACCCAAGTGTCTTTGCTGCGCGAGCCTAATTGATTGGAGATCAGGAAACTGTTTTCCTGCTGCCCCACCCGGGTCAACCCACCGGGCATAACCGTGTAGGAATTTTCAGAAGCGGCGACAAAACTTCTCAGAATACTGGGGCGTGGCTGCAGCCCTCCGTCTACCAGTGTAGGAATATAGCCTGCATCCAGTTCCGGTTGCGCCACGTAATTGCGTGGCTGCTGGCGCAGTCGGGCGATCAGTTGCTGCCGCTCTTGCGGGGAAAGATTACCCGCATAGATGCTGTTGGTGGCCCCGGTACGATACACCGGCTTGATTACCAACGAATCCAGATTGCTCTCAATAAAACCGAGATCGTCGGGGTCTCCGGCCCAATAGGTGGCCACCGATTTCAGACGCAGCTCGCGCCCGAGCAGGTTTCTCGAAATTTCAGGCAGGTACTTGAGGAAGACCGGATTTTCCAGAATCCCGGCCCCCAGCGGGTTGGCGATAACCACGCGTCCGGAGCGGGCGACGTTCAACAAACCGGCCACCCCCAGGTGCGAATCTCCGCGTAATTCCACAGGATCACAATACCAGTCATCGACCCGCCGCAAGATGACATCGACACGGGTCAGACCATCTAGAGATTTCATCCATACGTGACCATTGCGAACCACCAGATCATCGCTCTGGACCAGATAAAAACCCAGGTAATTGGCCAGATAGGCGTGTTCAAAATAGGCCTCATTGCGCTCACCCGGCGTCAATACCACTACATGGGGATCATCCTGATTGGGTGACAATCCCGTTAACTTTCGACGCAGCTTCTGAAAAAAAGGCGCCAGGCGGTGGGCATGACTGTCGCGGAACAGGCTGGGAAAGACACGGGACATGACCGTGCGATTTTCCAGCGCATAGCCTGCCCCGCTGGGACACTGGGTGCGATCAGTCAACACGCACATTTCGCCACTGGCGTCACGCATCAGGTCAACCGCGTAAAGAATCAGCTCGTGGTCGCCGGGAATCTGCAGACCATGACAGGCGCGAAGGAAGCCGGGATTGGCGAACAGGGCTTCCGGGGGAATAGCCCCCTGCCGAACCAGTTCTCTGGGGCCGTAGATATCGCGCAGGATCAGATTGAACAGTTCAGCCCGTTCCAACAGCCCCGCCTCGATGTTCCCCCACTCTTCACTGTCAATAAGGTTGGGAACCAGGTCCAGCTCCCAGTTGCCGGGCGAAGCTCCCGGATCACTGTAAACATTGTAGGTAGCGCCGTCATCGCGAAGGATACGTCGGGCCTTGCTCTCGCGACTGACAAACGCGGAATGATCCAACTGGCCCATGGCGTCGAGCAGGTAGGACCAGTGCGGCTTTATCTCGCCATTGACCTCAAAGGCCTCGTCAATCTGCCCGGGGCGCACAGCGTAGGGGACGCTGCTACCGCTAGAGGCCTCCATGGGCCGGTCCTTATTCACAATATTGCCTGTTCTCGCCTGCCGGATTACCCGGGAAATTTAAGCGCGCATTATGGCACGATACTCTTTGGCTTCAAGGGCTGCTACGGCCTTTTGCGCAGATCCAGAGTATAGGGGTATTCGTCCATCGGCTCCTCTACCGGCGGCTCCATCGGCCTTGGCGGCTCATGGCTCGCAAAAAACTCTCGCAGCGCGTCCACTTCCGGCCTTGGACTGAAAGGCCCCGGTGTATGACCGATGGTTTCGTAGCGATTGACCCGGCGCGATTCCGCCTCAAACGCATTCACCGGGAAGGTGTCGTAGCTGCGCCCGCCCGGATGGGAAACATGATAGGTACAGCCGCCCACCGCACGACCGTTCCAGGTGTCAATCAAATCGAACACCAGTGGTGTGTGCACACCAATGGTAGGGTGCAACGCCGATGGCGGTGCCCAGGCACGATAGCGCACACCAGCGACGTATTCGCCTTTTCTGCCGGTACTATGAAGCGGCACACGACGACCGTTACAGGACAGTACATAACGGGAATCGGTCAGGCCGGTGACTTTGACCTGAAGCCTTTCAACGGAAGAATCCACATAGCGGGCCGTACCAAAACTGCCCACCTCTTCACCCAGCACATGCCAGGGTTCGATAGCCCAGCGCAGTTCAATTTCAATGTCATCGAGATTGACGCGCCCGTAATGGGGGAAACGGAATTCTTCAAACGGCAGCAGCCACTCGGCCTTAAAATCAATACCATGCTCATTGAGATCGGCCACCACATCTTCCACGTCGCGCCAGATAAAGTGTGGCAACATGAATTTATCGTGCAGGGAAGTACCCCAGCGCACCAGATCTTTGCGATACGGCTGTTTCCAGAAGCGCAGCACCAGCGCGCGAATCAGCAACGCCTGCACCAGCGCCATGCGACTGTGGGGCGGCATTTCAAAACCGCGAAATTCCAGTAACCCCAGCCGCCCGGTGGAACTGTTTGGCGCGTAGAGTTTATCAATACAGAACTCCGCGCGATGAGTATTGCCGGTAATATCGATCAACAGATTGCGCATCAGGCGATCAATCAGCCACGGCTGATCCGTAAAGCCATCGGGCATTTGTTGAAACGCAATTTCCATCTCGTAGAGCATTTCATCACGTCCCTCGTCGGCACGGGGAGCCTGACTGGTCGGCCCTATAAAGGCACCGGAAAACAGATAGGACAAACTCGGGTGATGCTGCCAGAAACTGACAAAACTTCTGAGCAGATCCGGGCGCCGCAGCATCGGGCTGTCTGCCGGCGTCGGGCCTCCCAGCGTGATATGGTTGCCGCCGCCGGTGCCGGTGTGTCGGCCATCGAGCATGAACTTCTCTGTACCCAGGCGCGACTCACGGGCCGCGGCGTAGAGCTCGTTCATATTGTCCACCATATCCCGCCAGTTTGAGGTGGGGTGAATATTGACTTCAATGACACCCGGGTCTGGCGTTACCAGCAGTTTTTGCATGCGGGGATCGCGCGGTGGTTCATAGCCTTCGATAATCACAGGGGTTTGCTTCTCTGCGGCCGATTCCTCAATGGCGGTTATCAAGGCAACGTACTGATCCAGGGTCTCACAGGGCGGCATAAAGATATGCAGTTTTCCATCTCTCGCCTCCACACTTATTGCCGTGCGAATAATCTCATCGGGCTCGTTGGTGGATACAGTAGGTTGACGTTCAACCTCCGATTCCGGAGTTGACTCAGTAACATCACCGCTCTGTGATACCCCAAAGCCTTTAATCAGTTGTTCACGGGACGGCAATTCCTGTCGCGGAGCAAACGGGTCCGCGGCCAGATTTTCCCTGGGTGTTTTACTCCAGGGCAGATCGGCCAGTGGCAAACGCAAACCCAGTGGTGAATCGCCCGGTATCAGAATCAGGCGCTCGCGCTTGAATTCCCAGATACTACTGTTCCACTGCCCTTTATCACTGGCCAGCGGCAGCACGTAACCCGCGGGCTTATCCATGCCCCGCTCCAGCAGGCGCGCCAGCCGTCGTCTGGCCAGGTCGTCTTTTACCTTGCTAGCCAGCACATCAATGTTGGGCGGCAGCTTTTGCTCCTGTAGCAGATAATAAATGCCGTCTTCGTAGGCGGGGTTAATGTATTTGCGATCAACGCTCAGCTTCTGTGCCAGCTTTTTAATAAAACCTTTTGCGGTTTTGGCGGTGTGTCCGTAATCCTTGTCCACCCGGGCCAGTAGTGTGTGATCGTTCCACAGCGATTCGCCATCCTTGCGCCAGAACAAACCCAGAGCCCAGCGGGGCACCTCCTCACCGGGATACCACTTGCCCTGACCGTAGTGCAACAACCCCTTGGGTGCGAAATGATCACGCAGACGCAACAACAGGGTTTTTGCCAGTCGCAGCTTATCCTCACCCAGCGCCTCGGTGTTCCACTGGGCCGACTCCATATCATCAATAGACACAAAGGTAGGCTCACCGCCCATGGTCAGGCGCACATCTTCGGCCTCCAGCTGCCGGTCAATAAGCGCCCCCAGAGCCTCTGCCTCCAGCCACTGCTCATCGCTGTAGGGTTTGGTCACTCGCGGGTCTTCGTGTACCCGGGTAACCACATTGCTGTAGTCAAAGGTCACTTCACATTTGTCGGTAGCACCTTCAATGGGAGCGGCAGAAACCGGGTGCGGTGTGCAGGCCAGAGGAATATGACCCTCTCCGGCAAACAGCCCAGAGGTGGGGTCCAGACCGACCCAGCCAGCTCCCGGAATGTAAACCTCACACCAGGCATGAAGGTCGGTAAAATCTTCTTCGGCACCGGATGGACCATCGAGGGATTTTTCATCGGGCTTCAGTTGCACCAGATAACCGGAGGCAAATCGCGCGGCCAGCCCCAAATGCCTCAGCAGTTGCACCAGCAGCCAGGCGCTGTCACGACAGGAGCCTTTTTCCAGGGTCAGGGTCTCCTCTGGTGTCTGTACACCGGGCTCCATGCGCACACCGTATTCAATGGCCTGCTCCACTTGCTGATTGAGGGCGACCAGAAAGTCGATAATCGGAGTCTCTTTCAGCGACACCTGACTTAAAAAGTCATCAAATTTTTCTCCGCACTCCAGTAATTCAAGGCAGGGATCGAGCTCTTTTTTTAATTGATCGGGGTAGCTGAACGGAAATTTTTCAGAGTACTCTTCAACAAAAAAGTCGAAGGGATTGATTACCGTCATATCGGCAATCACTTCAACCTCGAATTCCAGCTTTTCTGTTTTCTCGGGAAACACCAAACGAGCGAGATAGTTGCCAAAAGCGTCCTGCTGCCAATTGATAAAGTGATCTTCTGGAAGAACCTTCAGACTGTACGCATGAATGGGCGTACGACTGTGCGGCGCCGGGCGCAGCCTGACGACATGCGGCGATAGCTTGACCGGTTTATCAAAGCTGTAGCTGGTTTTATGATTAATCGCTATGCGGATAGCCATACCTGCTCCTGAGGTAAATTCACAATGACATGGGCACTTTAATGACCGTGACAGATTAATTAAGGATTCGCGGGAAACCAGCTGTTGGCGATGGTCTGATGAAGGCCACCGAGTCTAATCTGCAAACGATTGAGATACTCGCGAAATTCCTGCGGCGAAAACTCTTCGTTAATCTCCTCAACCGCTTTTTGCCTTAGCTGCGCAATTTTTTCCTGCAGCGGCTTGCTGTTTGGCAGACTGCGGCAACTGGCTTCAATATGATTCAGGCAAAAACCCAACGAACGGGGAAAGGAACGATCATCGAGCAAATATTGAATGACCTGGCGAGTGCTGACGGAACTGCGAGTACTGCGCAAATAGGATTGATGGGCGTGGACCGAACGCAGGACCGTACCGAGAATGATCTGAACGCTGTTCACCGCCTGATCATCGTCGGCAACCTCTATCAACATGGCCGAGCCGACATCCAGATGACGACTGGTCATGTCGGCGCGTTCCATATTCAATCCCAGCATGACAATAGCCCAGGCTTCGTCACGGGGCATGGTACCGACCCAAAAGCCAAGAATCTGCTGACAGGCCTTGACGATGGTATCGAGAAATTCATGGCGCTTGCGACGACCGATCCCCTGATCCATATTCTCCTGCACATACAGACTCAGCTCGTTGATAAGCTCCCAGCTTTCTCCGGGGATCACATCCCGGGTAGTGCGGACATTTTCTCTGATGGCTCGCAACGATGACAGCACCGACGACGGGTTGATCTCATCTCCGAGCATAAACTTGACGATATTGCGCTCGTCGCGCACGGTGTATTGGCGGTTGAATTCCCGATCCAGACTGTTAATGGTGATCAGGCTGTACCAGCTCAGTTTTTCACTTCGCGGCAAATCGAACAGCAAATTATCGTAAATGCTGATCATCCTTGCAGTGCTCTCGATCCGCTCCAGATAACGGGCAGCCCAGTAAATTCGTTCAGCGACTGTAGACAGCATTACTTCGTCTCCTTACCCGATGTATCCACAATCCAGGTGTCTTTACTGCCTCCTCCCTGGGAAGAATTGACCACCAGAGAACCTTTTTTCATCGCCACCCGGGTCAGCCCGCCGGTGGTTACATAAGATTCCCTGCCCTGCAAAATAAAAGGCCTCAGGTCCAGGTGCCGGGGTTCGGCAACCCCCGTTCGAACCAGCGTCGGGGCTGTGGACAATGACAGTGTTGGCTGGGCGATATAATTACGCGGATTGGCCTTGATAAGGCCCGCGAAGGTTTCCCGTTCTTTTTTGGTGGAATGAGGCCCGATCAACATGCCATAGCCACCGGATTCATTCGCAGGTTTCACCACCAGCTTGTCCAAATTCTCAAGCACATGCTGGCGCTGCTTGTCGTCGTAGCACAAAAAGGTTTCCACGTTGGGGATCAACGGGTCTTCGTCCAGATAATACTTGATGATATCGGGCACATAGGCATAGACCACCTTATCGTCGGCAACGCCCGCTCCCGGAGCATTGGCGAGCGCCACATTGCCGGCCTTCCACGCTCGCATCAACCCTGGAACACCCAGTACGGAGTCCTTGTTGAACACTTCCGGGTCGAGAAAGGCATCATCAATGCGGCGATAGATCACATCGACCCGTTCCAGCCCGGCGATAGTTTTCATATAGACGCAGTCGTCCTGAACCACCAGATCCTGTCCTTCGACCAACTCGGCCCCCATCTGTTGCGCCAGAAAGGCGTGCTCAAAATAGGCAGAATTGAAAATGCCCGGCGTCAGCACCGTAACCACCGGCTTTCTCACGTTTCTGGGGGACAGTGATATAAGCGTATCCAATAATCGAGCGGGGTAGTCGTTTACCGGCGCGACTTCTACCTTTTCAAATACCTCGGGCAGCACGCGCTTCATAATGGAGCGATTTTCGAGCATGTAGGAAACACCGGAGGGCACTCGGAGATTATCTTCCAGTACGTAGAACTGGCCATCCTTGTCACGCACCAAATCGGTCCCACAGATATGCGCCCAAACACCAAATTTGGGCGAAATGCCTTCACACTCTTTCAAGTAGTTTTTTGATTGTTTGAGAACAAATTCAGGCACTATGCCATCTTTGATGATTTTCTGATCATTATAGAGATCATCAATAAACATATTCAGTGCCGTAAGGCGCTGCTGAAGACCGGCGGAAGTAAGATCCCACTGCTTGCGGGTAATAACCCTTGGCACAATATCGAATGGCCAGGCTCTGTCGATATTGCCCTCGTCGGTATATACCGTAAAAGACACTCCCATCTCGCGTATGGTCGATTCCGCCGCGAGTTTTCGGGCCTCTATTTCATCAGGAGAAAGACCGCCCAGATAGGACACCAGTTGTCTGGCCGCCACCCTCGGATTGCCCGAGGGAGTCAGTAATTCATCGTAAAAGTTGTTATTTTCGTAGTCGTTCCACAGCCCGCTCATAGTAGAGTTCCATCCTTTCTCGCCTCTTAACATCCTTACAGGTTCATATTACGTAAAGATGTCGACCAAGAAAGCAGGAAGTGTACCAACCACGGCTAAAGTCTAAGAAACCTCTGAGACGTGCGCCGTTACTTGCGTTGCAGGGCATTCTCCAGAGCTGCCATACTGGAAGGCACATCTACGTCCACACCGAGATCATTAAACGTCGAGCCCAGTGCGTGCAATGTGCGAAACAGATTGTGGGCGCGACACTGCTCTCCCATTTGCCCAATGCGCACAATCGGCGGTCCAAACGAACCCGCAATTTCAACGCGATAGTGCTTCGAGATATGACCGCATACAGTCTTGGCTTCAAGTCCTTCGGGCAACTTGATACCTACCACCGAATTGAGTCGATTCACCTTGGGCACATAGAGATCCAGGCCCAGAGTTTCAATAGCCTCCTGCAATGCTTCGGAGCATACCTGATGGCGCCGGAATCGCTCGTCCAAAGTCTCCCGACACACCAAACGCATGGCTTCATGCAGCGCTAACAAGCCCGATACCGGTGCTGTGTAATGATACGATGCCTTGTGCCAGAAATTGGTAGCCAACTTGGCATCCAGAGTCCACTGCGGCAACTGATAGGGCCGGGTGTCGATGCGCCGCCAGGCTTTTTCCGAGAAGGCCACCAGCGATACGCCAGGAATTGAACTCAGGCCTTTCTGCCCTCCGGTAATCACCGCATCGATGTGCCACTCATCCATATGCAACGGCAGGGTACTCAAGGTACACACCGCATCTACAATCAGATAACAGCCAAACTCTTTGGCCAGTTCGCCAATGGCAGGTAATTCATGATTGTGAGTGGTATTGGAAGTTTCGCCCTGAACAATCGTGATTACTTCAGGCTTCAACCGCTCCAATTCCGCGCGTATTATCTCGACATTGGCGCTGTCGCCCTCACTGACCATCAGTTTTTCAACCTGGCCGCCTGCGCGTTCCGCCATTTCTGAAAGGCGCCCGGAAAAGAAGCCATTACAAATGCTCAATACCTTGGTGTCCTTCCACACCAGGTTCGCTACGGCCATCTCCATCGCCGCTGAACCCGGACCTGCAACGCCCACAATCCAGGGAGACGCAGTCTGGAAAATATAACCCGCCATGGTTTTCACCTGACCGATAATCTGCGCCATGGTATCGCCGAGGTGATTGATAACAATGCCATTGGCCTGAGCCACTGCTTCTGGAATTGGTACAGGACCGGCTCCCATCATTAACAGCGGCTCCTCAGGCAGGATCTGATCGAGGGTTTTAATCTGTGGCGCGGAGATATTCATAGTCTTTAGATTCTGGCTGTCCATATAATCAAGCGCGGCATGATAGCATGCCCCCTACCACACCGCTCAGGGCTATATCATAATTCCCTGCGATTATTGAAATAGCCAAAGGCTTCATGTGCGTTGCGGCTGATGAGAATAAAGAGAGAGACTATGAAGATTGGCCTAATCATCGTCGGCGATGAAATTTTGTCGGGCAGACGCACCGACAAACACCTTCCCAAAATTGTCGAGATCCTGAAGCAGCGATCCCTGAGCCTCGACTGGGTGAGAATCCTCGGTGACGACCCGGACGATCTGGAACATTGCTACCGCGACAGTTTCGCCCGCGGCGATCTGGTCTTCAGTACCGGCGGTATCGGTGCCACTCCAGACGACCTGACCCGAGAAGCCGTGGCCAGAGCCCGAGGCATAGAGATGGAGCGCCACCCCGAGGGAAAAGAGATTCTGGAACAACGTGCTCAAGAGACTGGCCGCACATTGACACCCGAGGGCTACCGTCTGATTGAATTTCCCGCTGGCTCAGAACTGGTACCCAATCCCTTCAACGGTATTCCCGGCTTCGCCCTTGAAAAGCATTACTTTGTACCCGGTTTTCCGCAAATGGCCTGGCCCATGATTGAGTGGGTGCTGGACACCCATTATCCCGATTTGGGAGAGCACCAGTACCGCGAGTATTCACTGCTGGTCCACAGCGCCAATGAAAGCCAGGTTATTCCTGCCATGGAAACGATAATGCGCGACTACCCTGAAGTAAAAGCCTTCAGTCTTCCCATTATTGGCGATGTGCTGAGAATTGAACTGGGAGTAAAAGGCCCGGAGCAACAAGCCAAACCGGCATTGGCCTATCTGAAACAGGCACTGAACGATCTGCAATTGCAGTGGGACAGACACTGAACCTGCAATTCCCCGAAAAACGCATACACTGTTAGATATAAACTAAACACGGGGTCGTCTGGCACACGTATGCGTCTTATTTTTCTTCGAGGATTGACCCTCTACTGCCTTTGCTGGATCGAAGTCGCTACCGCAACCTCCTCTCTTAAACTGTGCCAGGACGAGAACCCCTACGCCCCCCACATCTACGATGGTTCACACATAGAACAGGGAAAGCCCGGTTTTCTAGTCGAGTTGATCAACACCGCTGCCGCACGTTTGAACCTGCGAGTGGAATACACGCGACTGCCCTGGAAACGATGCATGAAGCAGGTAAAGATAAACCAGCATAACGGCCTGTTTGCGATAATAAAAACACCACAGCGCCAAACCTGGGCTGAATTCCCACGGGAGGAAGAAGTAATGCTTTGGCCGGCACAGTATTTGATCTTCACCGGCAGCTATTCCGCCGTGCGCTGGAATGGAGAGAACTTTACTGGTCTGACTCACGGCGTATCCGCCCCCCTCGGTTTTGTTGTCACCGATAAACTAAAAGCCTTAGATGCCCTTCCCGAGTACCATATTCCTCTAAAGAAAGGCCTGCTAATGACCGCTCGCAATCGACTCAATGGCTATGTCGTGGAGGAGCAAATAGGCTGGACCACTGCGCGCATCATGGGGCTGGAACAACAACTTAGAACCCTGACTCCGGTGTTTTATACCAGCGAATGGCATCTGGCTTTCTCCAAAGATTTTTATCGTCAAAACACCGAGCTTGCCCAGCAACTCTGGCGCGAGTTGAATCTAGAGCGGCAGAATAAAGACTCACCACTGCTCAAGAAATACCAGTTACGCTAATTTCAAGTACCTATGGTGCCAATGATTAACTGAAGATCGTACTCATTTCGTCAATGATTCCATAGCAAGACTCTGTTTTAATGTCGCGCTACAGAGAAGAGACAGAAAACAGAGAGATAGTATGAGCCTTCATTTTTTTGAAGTGAGCGATCTGCTCACCTATTTGAAACTGAAACAAACTGATGAGTATCGTTTCGAGGGCACAACGCCTCCCGGCGGTTTCCCAAGAATCTTCGGCGGTCAAGTAATGGCTCAATCTCTCTCTGCTGCCAGTCAAACGGTTCCAGGAGACCGAGTGGTGCATTCTCTACACGCCTATTTTCTGCGCCCAGGCAATCCTTCATTGCCGATTCAGTTTGAAGTAGATCCCATTCGCGATGGCAAAGGCTTTACCACGCGCCGCGTGGTTGCAAAACAAAACGACAAAGCCATTTTCAACACCTCCATTTCCTTTCAGGTACCAGAATCAGGACTCGAACATCAATTCGATATGCCCGACGTTGCCGCCCCGGAAACACTGGAGAACGATAAAGACTATTGGCTGCGCATGCATCAACTGCACCCTGAAGCCACAGACGGGCATGCACCGCACTTCGCTCAGGCGTTCGACATTCGTCATTGTGATCGCCGTGACCTGTTAAACCCCGAAGCAGGCGAGCCACGTCAGGACATTTGGTTCAAAGTAGATGGCGAGTTACCGGATAATCCCGCAGTGCATAGAGTGCTGCTTTCTTATATATGCGATATGTCCCTGATGGGTACAGCATTGCGAGCCCATCCCGCGAGTTTCACCTCCCATCACCTGCAAGGCGCCAGTCTCGATCACGCCATGTGGTTTCACGATGACTTCCGAGCCGATGAATGGCTGCTGTATCACATGGACAGCCCCCGCTCATCCCAGGCTCGTGGCTTGAACCGCGGCAGCATCTACACCCAAGACGGTCGCCTCGTCGCATCTACCATCCAAGAAGGCTTGATGCGCGTGGGTGACAAAAAGGAATTCTAGGCCCAGCTATTAGGGATAGTCTGCCAAATAGTGGCTTGGTGGCAAACCATACCAGCGCTTAAAGGCGCGCCGAAAATTCGCCTCGTCACCATAGCCCATTAACGCGGCGGTAGCTTCTATGGACAGCTGCCCGTCGCGCAAATACTGCAGCGCCTGCTGCGACAACCATTGATCCAATAGCGCCTGAAACGAAGTCCCCTCCTGCTTGAGCTTGCGATTGAGAGTTCTCGGTGAAAAGTGCAATTCGTCAGTCACCGTCGCGATAGTGCAAATACGCCCCGCCTGCTGGGCAAATACGCGGTTCACCGCCTCGGAACAGGTTTCTGAGCGAGACATCTGAGAATAGAAACTGCGCAAGCGCCGCAGGGCCTTCTGAAACTCCTCGGGGTTGGATCCTCGCAAGGGCTGATCCAGGTCCGTAGAACTGAACACAAAAGCGTCTTCCGCTTGATCCCAACGTATCTCGCACCTTAAAAGCTCGCTGTAAACATGGCTGTTATCGGGCCGCGGCCGGGAGATTTTTAACAGAGGGCTGGCCAACATTGGCATTGTCTCCAGCATGGGACCAGAGCAAAAAACGGCAAACACCAGATCCAGCGCCATATCCCGCTCATCCCCGAGAATGGTGTCCATTTCAACGACCAGCTCTACCTGATCACCACATTGAATAATTCGGGTTCCCCCATAGGGATTGCGTACTTTGGTGTAGTCGGCAAAGACGTCCAGAGCTGCGCGATAAGTAGCTGCCGTGCTAATCGCGATGCCCAGATCACCATGAGTCGTCAGCGGCACATTCATACCTGCGCGCAGGGCAATCGCAGTGTCACCAGAAACTGCACGAGCATTCTGCAATAACCTCTGATATTGAAAGATGCTCATGCCCCGGCTCTGATGACCGCCACTGGACTCATCAATGCCGGTTCCCTCCAATACCCTTCGCACCTCTTGAGGCGTTCGCGCCGCAGCATGACTGATTAAACGCGCATAGATCACCGGGATCAGTGACGGTTCTGTTTCCTGCACAAGTCTTTTCCTTACAGCGAAATGGCAATATATGACCTTCGCAAGGCAGTATATGACCTTAAAACCCGCCATTCAATTGCACAAACTATCGACAGTTCGCGAGCGACACAAAGACAACTACAGAAACTTAAAGAGCTCTGACTGCGACTCAGACAACAAAAAACAGAGAGAGACCTATGGATAATTTTGCGAGTGTGGAAAACAAGGTAGCCCTGGTCACAGGAGCCGCCGTTGGCATCGGCCGCGCCTGTGCTGAAATTCTGGCCAGTGGTGGTGCCAAAGTACTGCTTACCGACATGAATCTGGACGCGGTAAGCGCCACCACCGAGGAGCTCAATGCCAAGGGTTATACAGTGGCCTGCGCCGAACAAAACGTCACCAATCAAGCGCGATGGTCTGAGATTGTAGAGCTGTGTACGAAGCGCTTTGGCGCCCTGGATATTCTGGTCAATAACGCAGGGATCTATGTAGGCGGTCTGGTGATCAACAACACCCTGGAAGAGGTGCGACGAGTTCAGGAGGTGAACGTCGACTCCATCTATATGGGCACCCAAGCAGCCGCCAGAGTGATGCAACCAGGCAGCTCCATCATCAATCTGTCGTCTGTGGCAGGTATCAAAGGACTGCCCGGGCACTCAGCCTATGGCGCCTCCAAAGGAGCGGTGCGCCTGTATTCCAAGCACTCCGCGATTGAGTTTGCCCGGATGGGGCTGGGGATACGCGTGAACTCCGTCCACCCCGGCGTTATTGCCACTGCGATGGGATCTCAAGTCTATGACGACTTTGTCGCCTGCGGCATGGCCAACAGTATTGAAGAGGCCCAGGCTCAGGTCGCTGAATTGACGCCACTGGGTCGTGAAGGACAAGTTGAGGAAGTAGCCAGCCTGGTGCGCTTCCTGGCATCCGACGCCAGCAGCTACTGCACCGGTTCCGAATTTGTGGTGGATGGCGGTGCCAGCGCCTAAGATCAACCCATAACGACAATAAAAGAGGACAATAAGATGAGACTCAAAGACAAAGTGGCCCTGGTTACCGGCGGTGGTTCGGGCCTGGGAGAGGCTATCTGCCAGCGTTTCGCCGAGGAAGGCGCCGCTATAGTGGTAACCGATATCAACGAAGCCGCCGCCAACGACGTCGCCACCGCCATTGCCAACCAAGGTGGCAAGGCTCTCGCCCTGCATCAGGACGTCACTGATGAAGCCCGTTGGCAGGCAGTTATCACCGAAACCCTAGGCGCCTTTAATGGCCTGAACATAGTGGTCAACAACGCCGGAATCGCCATACCTGGCTCAGTTGAAGAGACCTCTCTGGAAGACTGGCAAAAGACTCAGAGCGTCAATCTCGACGCGGTATTTCTCGGAACTCGCGAAGCCATCAAAGTCATGAAAGACAGCGGTGGTTCTATCATTAATATCTCATCAATTGAAGGCATTATTGGCGACCCGATGACAGCTGCCTACAACGCCAGCAAGGGCGGTGTGCGTATATTCACGAAATCCGCAGCACTGCACTGCGCCGACAACGGCTATAACATTCGCGTTAATTCAATCCACCCGGGCTATGTGATGACCCCATTGGTGGCTAACGCTCTAACTGAATTGGACGAGGCTGAAGCCGAGCAGTTTGCCAATCGCATCCTGTCGAGTATTCCGCTGGGTGAAATGGGGCAACCGGTGGACATTGCCAATGGCGCGGTATTTTTGGCCTCCGACGAATCACGCTACATGACCGGTTCCGAGTTGGTGATTGATGGCGGCTATACTGCCAAATAGTGATCTTGTAAAAGCTCTTTGCAGAAGTACTTTGGGGGCTCCACGCCCCCTTTTTTGGTCCATTTACAGCGGGCGTCTATTGCGCTTGATTTAAGCCCCAGTCGTAATCCAAAAACTCGATATCGATATCCCCATTAAGCAGTCGAGCCACATCGATTTCAGACAAATTCAGCTCTTGCTGATAGAGAGCTAAGAAGCTTTCCAAAGAATGAGCGCCCTGCCATGGCCTTTCGAAATCCTCACCGTACCATTTGAAAATTTTCGACACCTGTAACTCATCGCCCCGCAACCGGTTGCGGGTCGAGTCAGACAGAAATGAGCGCGTTGCGCGATCCAGCTGCATCTCAAGCGCCGTCCCGGTGTAGGCCTCGGGCAACAGTGCCGGACAACCAATACTGGCGCAGTTGACGGCAAAATGAATGCGCGGTTCGTTGTAGCGGTTTGAACCGCGAATCAGATTGTGCTCGATATCATCAAGACTGCGGGTCGCCCCCAGCAAGGGAATAAACTCTTGCTTCCAGGGAGAGGAAAACCAGCTGCCCAGATCGCGAACCGATTCAATACTGGGGTAGTGACGCAGTATCAGCTCCACCGTCCAGGCGTTATAAGCATTGATCAGAAAAGCAAGCTGTTCAGATTTGGGCCAGCTATCAAATTGATTTTGTGACACCCCTCCCAGCTGTGTGAGATACGCGGACAAGCGCTCTCGCTCCTGCGCCAGTGACGCATAGTCAACCTGAGTAGCGCGCCCGCTGTGTAACACCACTACATGACTCTGCAATAGCTCGTCCCATACCTGGTGATTGAGGGGTTCCGCGGCGACCCGCATGCTGCAAAAGAGCACCACCAAAATCACCCATTTGCCGATCTTCAAACCCATAATCTCGCCTCTTTGACCTAAAACAATTGCTCAGCTGTTTAGACCCAAATTACACCGCCAGTTCCTTACAGCGATTCGAATACTCAGAAAAAAGCAGTAACATTAAAGTATACACAGGAAGCCAATTTGTGAGCCTATGACACTGCAGACACCTGACCCCGTGCATGTACGGAAGTACGGCCCCATGACCGTGCAACAGGCAATTGACGCCATTCCCCGCCAGGAATTTGTGGAACTGAGTCACCACGACAATGTTCACGGTCATTCTATTCCGCCACAAAAGCGCGTTGAACAAATTCTCAACTCCATCGAGCTTAAACCCAACTACCGGGTTCTGGAAATTGGCACGGGGTCTGGCTACTTCACGGCACTGATCAGTCGCATGGTCGACAAGGTAGTGGCTCTCGAGAGCTGCCCCAGCCTGGCCCGGGCGGCAAAACAGCGTTTTAAGAAGCTGGGGTTGGACAATATCACGCTGAAGCATCGCGACGGCAGTCTGGGTTGCCCGGAGATGAGCCCATTTGATCTGATCATCGTCTCATCACCAGGTGTTACTGCGCGCAAGATTCTGCTAAGCCAGCTCAAGCGCGAAGGCTATCTGCTGGCGGTGGAAGAAGACGAGTTTCACACCTCTCTGTTGGTCAAATATCACGCCGATGACAAAGGCTTCAAAAGGGTTGAACTGGGACCTCTGGAACAGTGCTTCGATACCGGCTCCATCATGATGGATCTGGGCATGATTGATGATTTCGCTCTGGAAAAAGCCAAGGAGCGTGCTCGCAAAGAAGGCAAGCCACTGATTGATGTGCTGCGCAAGATGGTCAATGTGGAGGAGATCGATCTCTATCGAAATCTCGCCATGCAAAGCGAGATCGAATTTCGCGCTCTGGACGAGCTGATTCCCATCGCCGACCCGGAGTTCTTCGGCAGTTTCTCCCGCAGCTTTCTCGATCTGCTACATTTGATCCCCCTATATCGGACCGACAAAAACATGTTGGTCGCCACCTACGATCCGGAAGTGGACACCTCAGATCTGCAGCCCCTGTACTCCAATCTGAAAATCGACAAGGTGCTGATTACGCCCCTGGACTTTCGACGCCTGTGGGGATTATTGGAGCTGTGCCTGCAAGGGGAAATCAAACAGCTCAAGAACTTCAGCAAGGCCGAACAGGAAAACGAAGAGCAACGGTTAACCAGCAAGAAGTCCGAGGTGGAAGCGCATCTGATCGCCCTTCTGGACGCTTTGTTAATGGACGCCGTTAGTGAGCGGGCCAGTGACATACACATCGAACAGTACGACAAACGCATGCGCATTCGCTTTCGCATTGATGGTGAATTGCGGGACATCGAACACTACCAATTGTCACCTCAGGAAGTTCGCGGACTGGTAAACGTAATCAAGATCCGCTCCGAACTGAACATCGCCGAAAAACGTCTGCCTCAAGGTGGTCGCTCACGCATGCAGGTCGGCGCGGTAAGCTACGATTTGCGAATACAGGTACAACCATCGCTGCACGGCGAAAGTGTTGTCATCCGGCTACTGCCTCAAAACGAGAACCTCCTGGGCATTGATGACCTTGGGCTCGCGCCTTTGATTGCCAGTGGTTACAAGCGGTTGCTGGACAACCCGGCAGGTTTGATTCTGGTGGTGGGCCCCACCGGCTCGGGCAAATCCACCACTCTCTACGCCGGTTTAAAATTGCTGGCCAATGACGGCCGCCGCAAAGTGATCACCGCGGAAGATCCGGTGGAATACTCGATCCCCAATATTCAACAGACCCAGATACGCCCTGAGATTGATTTTCACTTTTCCGACGCCATGCGCTCGTTCGTACGCCAGGATCCGGACGTTATTCTGGTCGGGGAAATTCGAGACAACGAAACTGCCGTTGAAGCGCTTCGTGCCTCGCAAACAGGCCACGTAGTACTATCGACCCTGCACTGCAACGACGCTACCGACGCGCTGCAACGCCTGTACGACCTCAATGTGCACCCCAACTCCATTGCCAGCGAATTGCTGGCGGTAATTGCGCAACGTTTGGCCAAGCGTATTTGCCCCTCCTGCCGACAGCCCGCAGAACCTGACCCGGCTATTCTCAAAGAGCTGTTCCCCGGTGGTGTACCTGATAACTTCCGCTGTTTCGAAGGTGCTGGTTGTACCCACTGCGATGGGCGCGGCACCAAGGGTCGCATCGGTGTCATGGAGTACATGCAGGTGAACACCGATATTCGCAGTGCGATTTCACAGCAGCAGCCTATTCTTGAGCTTAGAGAAACTGCACTGGATTCAGGTTTGATCACCATGCGCGACAGCGCTCTGGATCATGTTATTCAAGGTGTTATTCCGCTTTCGGAGCTGCCGCGCATTCTGCCCGCCGAGCGCATGGCGCCAGAGCAACGCGGTCATTTCGGAAGACAGTAACACGGCCACTTTGGAAGAAAGTAACGGCGTCCACAACAGCGAATAACAAATTATGACTACAGCAACACAACTTCAGCGCCCCTCGGCAGAAAATATCTACGCCGATGAACTGTCCCACCTGAAACAATGGGACAGCCACCACTGCCCGCCCGGCTGGCAAATGTCACCACTGGCAGTGGAGAAATTCATTCTCGGCGATCGCAAGCTCTCTATCGAGAAGAAAATTGTCGCCCCCAGAGAAGTGATTGGCCGTATTATTATCGGACTGGCAACCAACCGTGGCGCCATGTTGGTGGGAGAGCCTGGAACCGCTAAATCCTGGCTTTCTGAATTGCTTTGCGCAGCCATATCCAATCAATCCACACTCACAATTCAAGGTGGCGCGATTGAGCAAGTTACGCAGCTGCTGTATAGCTGGAACGAAGCGTTACTGCAAACCGAGGGACCATCACTGGCCGCCCTGCGCCCCGGACCTATCTATCAGGGAATGAAACAGGGAAAGTTGGTTCGCTTTGAAGAAATCGCTCGTTGTACACCCGCCTTGCAAGACGCGATTCTGTCGATCTTGTCTGAGCGCATGATTCTGGTACCCGAACTTTCCGGCGCGGATGGCATTCTCTATGCTCGCGAAGGATTTAATATTGTTGCCACCTCCAACAGTCTCGACGAAGGCGTCAATGTGATGAGCGCAGCGCTAAAGCGCCGTCTCAATTTTGAAACCGTACGCCCCATTGCCAAAGTTGAAGACGAGATCGGGGTCATTTATCGCGAATCAAAAAAAATGCTGGTGCAATCCGGTGTGCCCCTCGAACCCGATATCCGCATTATCGAAGTGCTGGCCACAATATTCCATGAGCTGCGCAATGGCTGCTCGCTCAGTGGCCGCAGTACCGACCGCCTGGCCTCTACCGTCATGTCCACCGCCGAAGCTGTGGCCGTGGCTCATGCCATGGGTGTCTATGCCTACTATTATCGCGACAGCGAGATGCAAGCAGCGGATATGGTTCACTTCCTTGTCGGCGCAGCTCTTAAAGACAACGAAACCGACCGACGTCGCATGAAACACTACTTTGAGACAGAAGTAGCCAACAAAAAAGGACCAATCTGGAAGGAAGTGCTCAACAGCATCGACCTGCTCTAACCCGCCCTGCCCCTCTTGAGACTCTCTCGAAAACTTTGCTATGTTTGTTAGACAACAAAAAATAGAAAGAGAGAGTTCAATATGGGCACGCAAAAACACGCCACCTTTACACATATGAAAGATGGCACCGCCGACGACTGGTCTTCAATCGCCGAGGAGTTCGGTGACTACGCCAAATCATTGCCTGATCGTATCATCGATCACCTTATGCTACTCAAAGGTGACTGTGGCGGATTTCCCATTGACCGTTTAAGCCATTGCCTGCAAACCGCCACTCTGGCTCACCGGGACGGTAAAGATGATGAGTATGTTGTCTGCGCTCTGTTACACGATATCGGTGACACGCTAGGCTCCTACAATCACGCGGATGTCGCCGCTGTCCTTCTGGAACCATTTGTCACTGAAGAAAACCACTGGATGGTCAAGCACCACGCCATTTTCCAGGGCTACTACTTTTTCCACTTTCTGGGCATGGATCGCCACTTGCGCGATCAATTCAAAGATCACCCTCACTATCAGCGTACCATCGAGTTTGTCTCCAAATACGATGCTCCCGCATTTGATGCGAACGGAGAAATTCTGCCGTTGGAATTTTTTGAACCCATGCTTCGCAAAGTATTTGAGCGCCCGCGCAAAACCCTCTACACCGGGGTATTGGATGAGTAATCTTTGCTGCGCTCCAATTCCCAACTATTGAAATTGAATGATCCGTGATCAAGCCAGAGGGGGCGCTAACCAGCGCCCCCAGTATCAAGCTTTACTCACAGATCAATCAAAGAGCCAGCAAGGTATTACCTACCAGTCCAACGAGGCTTGCGCTTCGCCGCAAATGCCGCCGAGCCTTCAAAGAAGTCCTCACTGTTCAACAGATTATCAAACACCGTGTGAGGCTCAGTTACCGCCTGATCTTCACTGGCGTACACAGAAGTTTCATTGAGCAGTTGCATGGTACTGCGCACGGACATTGGTGACACGGCCATGATCAGATTTGCCAGTTCTTCAGCTTTCGCCATCACATCCGGGACCGGCACTGCGTAGTTAATCAGTCCCACTTCGACAGCTTTGGTGGAATCAATGGGTTCAGCTGTCAGCATCATTTCCATAGCTTTCTTAAGGCCAATCTGCCGGGACAAACGCTGTACTCCCCCGGCACCGGCAAACAAGCCGACCTTGGGTTCCGGCAGACCGAACAGGGCCTGGTCCGAGGCAACAATCATGTCGCACGCCATGGCAATTTCCAAACCACCGCCCGATGCCAAGCCATTCACCGCTGCGATGACGGGCTTGGTGCGATTGCTGCGGCTGGTGAGACCCGCAAAGCCGGTTTTTGGAATCCACATTTCCTGACCGGAAGCCAGGTACTTCATGTCGTTGCCTGCTGAAAAGGAAGCATCACCGGCACCGGTAATAATTGCCACCCACAGCTCGGGATCCTTCTCGTAGGCGTTGAAAATATTTTCCAATTCCTGGTTGGCAGGAGGATGCAAAGCATTGCGAGCATCCGGACGATCAATAGTGACCTTCAACAGGTGACCTTCGCGCTCCACTTTGCAGAACTCATAGCTGTCCTGGAAGGTGTCTACAACTTCCGGACTGAATTTCTTGAGTTGCTGCTGCGAATAGGCGTAACGATTACCCTTGGGATCTGCCTCAACGTAGATGGTTTTGCCCAGACATTCCCCTGCCAGAGTTTCCGCCATAGTATCGCCATCGAGGAATGGATTACTGGCGTAGAATCGCTTCTGGCTATCTTTCAGGCGACCAATAATCACACTGTTAAGAGGCGTGCCTTTGAAGTAGTTGATGGTATAGGCTTCAATAACCGCTTCGTCCTGCGGAGCGTAGTCTATGTCGGGTCGTGGGTCCGCATCCACACGGGCCTGCAACGCTGAGCTATCGCATGGCTGCCAGTCACCCGCTGGGGCAGCAGTCGAATAGATTCCCGTGGAGTGTTTGGACATCCAGCCGCCGTTGCCATAGGCCATGCCATAGCTTTCCGGATTGGCGCGCAGTGTATCCACCAGTGAAGCAATGCCGTGCATGGTGTAGTTGTTACCCGGGCCACCAAAGAATGACAAACCACCAGTTTGCGTTAGCGGTCGAGGATCATCCTTGGCTATTCCCATAATGTCGCAGGCTTCAGACACAACAATGGGGAAACAGCTGTAGATATCGAAGTGGGCAATGTCTGCACTGGATTTACCCGCGGCTTGTAGAGCTCCCAGCAGGGACTGCTCCATGGCCTTGGAGTGACCGATATGATCACGGTGTAGCATAACCCGCTCTTTGGTATCGGCATAACCGTGCAAGTAGACCCACTTGGATGGGTCGATACCCAACTCTTTGGCCTTGCCTACGGTAGTCAACAACAATGCAGCCGCCTGGTTAACGCCATCTTTGGCCACCAAGTGTTTGGTGTAAGGCGCGACCATCATTGGGTTGCTATCGCTGGGCGTAATCAAGGTTTCGGCATCGTAGCTTTCGCAATACATAGAATAAGGATTCGAAGCAGCCACGTCAGACAGCTTGGCAAATACTTCGCCCATCTCGCGGTTATAGCTCGCCTGATCCTGCTGCTTGGACGCGCGGCGAGCGCTCTCCATCAGCCCGTAGAACTGCATGGGTTGCATCAGCTTGTGTTCAAACTCCAGTCGAGTGATCAAGTGACTGCCGTCGGTAATACCGCGATCTTCCACCTGCCCTTCGACGGTTTCGTTCCAGTTCAGTTTGACCTTCTGCTTGCTCGCCACTTTGATGTTAGCCATAGCTTCACCACCGGCCAACAACACCATTTCGCAATCACCGGCATTGAGCTTGGTAAAAAATTCACCTACCAACTTTTGCGGCGATTGACCACCAACGATTTCGTACACCGCGTAATTAGGGTTAGCGCCGATACGATTGCCTACCGAGCGTGGGAAATTATTGGAACCACCAAAAGGGCAAGCCCAGGTGGGCGTGGAATCGGCAAAGGTTCGGACACAGGCGATGGTATCAATATGATCGGCGAGCCCTTCATTTAAAGCGTCGTTCAACGCAACCTTTGCCGCCTGTCCCGCAAGATCAGCATGTGACGATGCCTGCGTGATATCTTCAGGCACTTGTTCAGTTACTTGTCCAACGCCGACAATAATCGGAGTGTTATCTGTGCTACTCATAGCTATTTCCATCTCTATGGTTTCTTAAGCTTTGCGCAGAGTCGCTCTGTTTAGACTATGGCGGCTGTTTTTTCTGACTAGAACCGCTGTTTTTTGATTAGAGTTACGGCTTTTTTCGTTAGGAAAACAGATCCGCGAACTGTTGCCGCAGTTCTACTTTGCGAATTTTGCCGGTACCGGTAAATTCGAAGGAATCGACAAATACCACTTTCTTCGGTACCTCAAAGCCACCGAGGTGCTGCTTGCACAGATCGATGACTTCTTCCTCAGTCAATTCAATGCCTGGTTGCAATTGAACGGCTGCGCACACGGCTTCAAACCAGCGTTCGTGGGGCACGCCAAAAACGGCCGCCAATGCCACGCCTTCCATTCCGAGAATCACTTGCTCTACCTTAATGGAGGATACGTTTTCACCGCCGGATTTTATGGTGTCTTTTTTACGATCAACAAATACCAATTGGCCGTATTTGTCGATCATGCCAAGATCGCCGGAATGGTGCCAACCAAAAGCGGACGCCTCCGCGGTGGCTTCCGGGTTCTTGAAATATCCATTCATAACCTGCGGTCCGCGCCAGCAAATTTCACCCACTTCACCCTGGGCAACCTCGTTGCCCTGATCATCAATAACAGCCTGATCGACAGCATTACAGGGAACACCCCAGTAGTTGGCGTTTTCATGTTCCTGAGGCGAATTGTCGTAGAAGATACACGCCGATGGAGTGAACTCCGTCTGACCACTGCCGAGATGCATTTCACAACCCAACAGTTCACGCACCGCGTCCAGTGACGCCTGATCCATAGGTGCCATTGCATACACACCTGTGGTAAACGAATCAAACATCGACTTATCAACGCCCTCCACGGTGAGCATCGCCTTCCACATCATGGGCAACAATGCCGCATTGGCGATACGCTCACTCTGAATCAACTCAGCGGCTGTCGCGGCGTCAAACGCGGGCATAATTACCGCTTTGCCACCCAGATTCAATGTTGTATACATCAATGACAAGGCCGCACAGTGAAACAGCGGCAATACTACCAAGGATGAATCATGACGCTTGCCGCCGAGACTAATGGCACCGTTCATGGCGCTGAAGTACAAGGCCAGGTGCGAGGACACTACACCTTTAGGGCGTGATGTGGTGCCGCTGGTATAAATCATATGCGCCACATCGCGATCAGCAATCACGCGATCATTCAATTCACTGCCATCATCCTGATCAGCAATCAGCTGTTGCATGGAAACATCTCCCTTGCCGGCGGCCGCGCTCATATTGACGCGGCTTACGATGGCGTCATTGCCAGCGACACACGCCAACGCCAGGTCTTCCAGCAACGGGTCATAGATCAGTAATGAAGATTCTGAGTGTTCAATGTTGTAACGAATATCATCAGGGTTCTGCAGGAAATTGATGGGCACTGCCACCACACCCAATTTGTAGCAGGCGAATAACACAGTGATATAGTCCAAATTGTTGGCACTCATAAACGCCAATTTTTGGTACTGCTCCAATCCCAGCCCTATAAGACCACGGGCCAGTTTATTCACTCGCTCATTCAGCTCGAAAAAAGTGAACGACTTGCGTTCACCATTTTCGAAGGCCACCAAAGCTTCCTGAGCAGATTCACTGCGCGCCCGACGGCGCAGCATATCACCCATATTTACCCGCTCAATGATGTTTCTTTCCAGTGCACTGACACTCATAACTCGCTCTCTTTCATTAATCTTTATTTGACTTTACGTAGGGTGGCGCATCCCAGTTGATGACGACCGAACTACAAACCGAGCTGACGGCTGGTGAGATCGCGCATGATTTCTTCTGAACCTCCACCAATAGCCATAACACGAACCTCTCGATACAAACGTTCCACTTTGCTACCACGCATATAGGAAATTCCACCCATAATCTGCATCGCTTCGCGAGCACAGTATTCCATGGTTTCAGTCGCCTGCACCTTACACATGGAAATGTCTTCAATCTTCAGGCAGTTGTTTTCCATCTGCCAGGCACACAGATCCATATAGGCCTGCGTGGCACTGATGCGCTTTAACATCTCGGCAAACTTGTGGCGAATCACCTGATGCTTGGACAGAGGTTTGCCAAAGGTTTTACGATCCACCGCCCATTGTGCAGCCTCTTCCATACAGGTTTTGGCGGCACCCAGGGACAGGGAAATAATGCCCAGGCGCTCTTTATTGAAGTTGTGAACGATGGGCAGAAAGCCGTTGTTCTCTTCACCGATGATATTCTCGGCTGGCACTTTCACATTGTCGAAGTAAATGGTGGCGGTATCGGAACACCACCAACCCTGCTTCTTGTCCAGCTTAGTACGCGAGACGCCTTCGCTGTCCATAGGAATCAGCAACAGTGAGATGCCTCCGATGCCTTCTCCACCCGTTCGCACGGCGGTGGTCAGCCAGTTAGCTCGCATGCCACCAGAGATAAAAGTCTTGGAACCGTTAACGATGTAGTAATCGCCATCACGCTTTGCAGTGGTACTGATATTGGCGACGTCCGAACCCGCACCGGGCTCAGTAATACCCAGAGAAATGCGCTTGTTACCCGCCAATACCTGTGTAGCCACTTCATCTTTCATGGCATCGCTGCCGTAGTTAACTACGGGCGGTAATCCAATACCGTGGATCAACAGAGAGGAGGAAATTCCAGTGGCGCCGCTGCGGGCAATTTCTTCAGAAGCGACAATGGTGTGGAAGGTATCCAGGCCTTCGGACAAACCGCCGTAGGCTTCGGGATAGCCCATCTGCAACAGGCCAATTTCAGCGGCCTTGTCCCACAGTTCCAGCGGCACTTCTCCGGCCTCTTCCCAGTCGTCAACGTACGGCGTTATCTCTTCATCAACAAAACGGCGCACCTGCTCGCGCCACTGTTGATGTGAATCGTTGTAGAACGGGGTTTTAAACTGCAGGCTGTCAAAATTAATATTCACAATACATCTCCGGTTTTACTTGGGTCGGCGAGCAACGGCAGCCTTGGTTTGATAGCTGCACGCGGTTTGGCCTTTCTGGTTAACGACTTTCACTTGCGTCGTTACCACACCCGGGTTGTCGTCTTTAGCGTCCAGATCGATAACCTCAAGTTCGGTATGGATGGTGTCACCAATCATGGTCGGTGCGGTAAAGCGCACCTTGTCGATGCCGTAGGCCTCAATAAAATGTTTGGGCAAGGCATTGGGAATCTGAACACTCATGCCGATACCCAGGGAAAAGATCAACGGGCCGTGGGCAATGCGTTCACCGAACATGCCTTTGGCAGAAAATTCGGCGTCGGTGTGCATGGATTCCAGTCGCCGGTCAATCCGGCAAACTGATAGATGTCACTCTCCGATACCGTGCGACCGTTGGAGCGCATTGTCTCGCCCAGCTCGCAATCTTCGAAGTAGTCTTTTTCATTTCCGGCAATCATGACTTAGCCCTTTTTCTTTTTCGGTGAAATGTCCATCAACTTGCAGATAATGCCCAGCATAACTTCATCTGCACCGCCGCCGATGGAAGTCAAACGGCTGTCGCGGTAGGCGCGAGACACCAGGTTGTCCCACATAAAGCCCATACCGCCCCAGTACTGCAGGCAAGAATCTGTTACTTCGCGCGCCAGACGGCCCGCCTTGAGTTTGGCCATTGACGCTTTCAGGGAAACATCAGAACCGTTGATATAGCCTTCCACCGCGTCATAGGTCAGTGCACGCAGCGCTTCAATTTCAGTTTGCAACTCAGCCAAGCGAAAGTGGACGACCTGATTGTCGAGGATGGATTGGTTGAATGCCTGACGCTGACTGGTGTACTCAATGGTATTTTTTACGCAGCTTTCCAGCCCCTTGATGGAGGTTGCAGCACCAAAGATGCGCTCTTCCTGAAACTGAATCATCTGGTAAACGAAGCCAGCGCCCTCTTCGCCAATCAGATAGCGCTGCGGTACACGCACATCGTCAAAAAACACTTGAGCGGTGTCGGAAGAGCGCATACCCAACTTGTTGAGACGCTCAGAAAAACTGATACCAGGAACGTTGGTAGGCACCAGAATCAGAGACTTATTGGCGTGCTTGTTACCTTCGCTGGTGTTGGCCAGCACACACAGAAAATCTGCCTGAGTGGAATTGGTGATCCACATTTTTGTGCCATTGATGACGTAGTCGTCGCCGTCTTTAACGGCGGTGGTTTTAATAGCCGCCACATCGGAACCGGCGTGAGGCTCACTCACCGCAATGGAGGCCACCATATCGCCAGCGATGGCGGGAGCCAGAAAATCGCGGCGCAGCTCATCGCTACCAAACTTCGCCAGTGCCGGTGTCGCCATATCGGTCTGCACGCCAATGGCCATTGGCAACGCGCCGCAGTTGATCAAACCGATCTCTTCGGCAAATACGGTTTCGTAGCTGTAATCCAGCGCCAGGCCGCCAAATTCTTCAGGCTTGTGGATACCCAGCAGCCCAAGGTCACCCATTTTTTTGAAGACTTCCTTGGCAGGGAAAATGCCGTCTTTCTCCCATTCGTCAACGTGGGGATTGATTTCCTTGTCGATAAAATTGCGAACCGTACGGCGAATTTCTTCGTGTTGCTCGTTAAACAGCATGACCGCCTCTCTCTTGTCATTATGAGTCAGTGCCTGGGGCCTGACTTGCCAATGCTCGTCGGTTTACCCATAATCCAAACCAAGCAAGCGCTTGGTAGTGAAATTAACCAGGCAGGCGCTTGGTTGTGAAATTAACCAAGCAGGCGCTTGGTTGTCAATAAACCAAATCGCTCAAAGCCGTTGTTATAAGATTGTTATAAGAAATAGGGCTTGCTGTAGGAGAGAGGGAGCGGAGTGATACAACGGATGCGAAACTCTTTATTGACCTTACCGGCCATCGCTCTATAGTGCGCGATCCGCCTCTAATGCAGGCAGGAGCAAGCAGTACCAGAACCATCAGTGACAGGAGAAAGCGCGTGGCTCAGCCCACAGCCCCCACACCCGAGCAGTTGATCAGCGGCGAGCTGATTACCAACCCAGAGTCCGCCAAGGGACGTCTGCTTAAAGAAGCCCGCCAGCTGTTTCGTCAAAAAGGTTTCGAGAAAACCACCGTGCGAGACATTGCCGGCGCCACAGGGATTCTCTCAGGCAGCATTTTTCATCACTTTTCCAACAAAGAAGAGATTCTGCGTTGCGTAATGGTGGAAACCATCTGTACCACCCTGATGCACCTCTACAAAGAACTGGACCAAGCCACTTCACTTGAGGAAGAGATCAAAACCCTGATCCGCTGCGAACTGGATGCCATTCACTCCCGCCACGGTCACGATTTTATGATTCTCGGCGAGTGGCGAAGTATCAACGCCGATAATCAGGCCATCGTTCTGCAATACCGCGAAGCCTACGAAAAACTCTGGCATAAGCGTTTGAAGCAGGCCATCAGCGAAGGCATGACCCGCGTAGAAGTGGTGATACTGCGCAGTTTTATTCGCGGCGCTCTGGTGGACACCATGAACTGGTATCAAGCCGACGGTAAGTACTCTCTGGAGGATATTTCCGATCAAGTATACTCGGCGTTTTTCATCAGCCACAAATAACCTCCCTAGGCGACACACACCATATAGTGTTGCCGACATAAAAAAACCACTGTATATTGGGCCCAGCTATGGTTCACTGCCTATACGGGTGCTAAGAGGGAATCCGGTGAAACTCCGGAACTGACGCGCAGCGGTATTGGGGAACAACAGCGACAGAGAGCGTGAATTCTCAAGGGATTCACGTTGTCAGGCACTGGTAGACTTTGAAAGAGGCTATCGGGAAGCCGTCGCTGAAGGCGCAGTCATCTCGTATTCAAACGTAGAAAACAACTGCAAGCCCCTAAGTCCGAAGACCTGCCACAGCGATTCATTCGGTATTGCCGAATGAATGTTTCAGGCCTTCGCGCATAATGGCTATGGACTCATATCGACGTATTTCTATTGTCCCTGAACACAGGGCGGCAGCGTCGTCTGTTTCCCCTGCGTGAAGCAATCCAATCACGCGCAGGAAAACAGAATAATGCTCGATACCCATGCCACAGTGGCAGACTCCGCATCGCTCTCCACTGCTTCCCAATTTCCGGAAGCCAATTTCAAAGTCATCAAGCGCGATGGCAATACAGCCCCCTATGCCACCCATAAAATCGCGGTAGCCATCACCAAGGCCGTTCTCGCCACAGAAGGCGATGCCGCCAGCGACGCCGCCTGGGTCAAGGAGACGGTTGATCAAATTGCTGAAGGCGTGACCGAGCGCTTCCACAAGCTCTACCCACAGGGCGCCTCCATCAATATTGAGGACATTCAGGATCAAGTGGAATTGGGTTTGATGCGCAATGGTCTGCAACAAGTAGCCCGTGCCTATGTGCTCTATCGAGAGAAGCACGCCCAGCAGCGCCAGCAGGAAGCCGCTGCCGCCTCCGTCGAATCTCAATTTACTACCCTGTTAGCCGATGGCTCCCAGGCTCCCATGGATATGAGCCGGGTAAAACTGATCATTGATGAAGCCTGCTCAGGTCTCAAGGATGTCGATACCGAACAGTTGCTGGAGCTGTCCTGTAAAAACTTCTACAACGGCATCAAGCAGCAGGATATTGGTACCGCACTGGTTATGGCCGCCCGCCCGTTGATCGAAACCGAGCCTAACTATTCCTACGTCTGTGCGCGCTTACTGCTGGACACTCTGCGCGAGGAGGTTCTCACCACTCTGGACGTTGCCCAACAGGCCACCCAACAGGAAATGACGCAGCTCTATCCGCAAGCACTGAAAGCCGCCATTAGCCGAGGTGTGGAGCTGGAGCTTTTAGACGAACAACTTCTCAGCTTTGACCTAGACGCGCTGGCTGCGGTATTGAAACCCGAGCGCGATCTGCAGTTTCAGTATCTGGGTCTGCAAACGCTGTATGATCGCTACTTCCTGCACTGGCGCGAAACCCGCATCGAACTGCCACAGATCTTTTTTATGCGCGTATCCATGGGCCTGGCGGTTCAAGAGGATAACCCGACTCAACGCGCGATAGAGTTTTACAACCTGTTGTCGTCGTTCGATTACATGTGTTCAACGCCGACGCTATTTAACGCCGGCACGCGACGCCCACAATTATCATCCTGTTACCTGACCACGGTGCCTGACAGCCTCGATGGTATTTACGACGCACTGCGAGACAACGCCCTACTGTCAAAATGGGCCGGAGGTCTGGGCAACGACTGGACCAACGTGCGCTCACTGGGCGCCCATATCAAAGGCACCAACGGCCAATCTCAAGGTGTGGTGCCCTTTCTCAAGGTGGTCAACGACACCGCTGTTGCCGTCAATCAGGGCGGCAAACGCAAAGGGGCGGTGTGCGCCTATCTGGAAAGTTGGCATTTGGATATCGAGGATTTTCTCGACCTGCGCAAGAATACCGGCGACGAGCGCCGTCGCACCCACGACATGAACAGCGCCAACTGGATTCCCGATCTGTTTATGAAACGCGTATTCGAAGAGGGCCAGTGGACCCTGTTCTCCCCAAACGATGTGCCAGATCTGCATGACCTTTACGGGCGAGAGTTTGAAGCCCGCTATGAATCCTACGAGCGCATGACCGAGACCGGCGAAATTACCCTGTTCAAACAGATTCCGGCGCTGGATCTGTGGCGCAAGATGTTGTCCATGCTGTTTGAAACCGGCCACCCATGGATCACCTTTAAAGACCCATGCAACATCCGCTCGCCGCAACAACATGTGGGCGTGGTGCACTCCTCGAACCTGTGTACAGAAATCACTCTGAACACCTGCGCTGACGAAATTGCTGTGTGCAATCTGGGCTCTGTGAACCTGGAGAACCACATTCACAACGGCGCGTTGGACAAACAGCAACTGAAAGCCACCATCACCACCGCCATCCGCATTCTCGACAATGTCATCGATATTAACTACTACGCGGTACCCCAGGCGAAGAACTCGAATCTGAAGCATCGCCCCATTGGTATGGGTGTGATGGGTTTCCAGGATGCCCTCTATAAAATGGGTCTGCCCTACGGCAGCATCGACGCCGTGCAGTTCGCCGACAGTTCCATGGAAGCCATCAGCTATCTGGCCATTGAGGCTTCTGCATTGCTGGCTAAAGAGCGCGGCTGTTACGAAAGCTACGAAGGCTCGCTGTGGTCACAGGGTATATTGCCACTGGATTCCCAAAAGCAACTGCAGCAAGCGCGAGGGGAGAACTATGCCGTCTTCGATTTCTCCCAAACCATGGACTGGGAACCAGTACGCAAGTTGATTGAGCAGTACGGCATACGTAACTCCAACGTTATGGCCATTGCACCCACCGCCACCATTTCCAATATCGTGGGGGTATCGCAGTCCATCGAACCCACCTATCAAAACCTGTTTGTGAAATCGAATCTGTCCGGCGAGTTCACGGTAATCAACCCATGGCTGGTGAAAGATCTGAAAGCCGCTGGCCTGTGGGACAGTGCCATGGTCAACGACCTGAAATACTACGACGGTTCGCTGGCCGCCATCGAGCGCATACCCGACGCCTTAAAGCAACGCTTTGCCACCGCCTTTGAAATTGACCCACGCTGGCTGGTAGAAGCCGCTTCGCGCCGCCAGAAGTGGATTGATCAGGCACAGAGTCTAAATCTCTATATGTCGGAACCTTCCGGTAAGCGACTGGACAATCTCTACAAGACCGCCTGGTCTCGCGGTTTGAAAACTACCTACTACCTGCGCTCTCTCGGTGCGACTCATATGGAGAAAAGTGTCGAGCAAACCGCCGCAGGTGAAACGCCTACGGAAACTGTCCCACAAGCTATGCACACACCACCTGTTGCGCCTGCACCTTCGACAACTGCCGCGTCATCGAGCAACGATGATTTCGAACTGAGTCAGGGGCAAGAAGCTCCAGCCATGTGCTCCATCCTGGACCCGGACTGCGAAGCCTGTCAGTAAGCCAAAAAAAGAATTCAAAGGAACAAACAATGTTACAGCCAAATTGGGACAATCCACTTCAGGCCGCCCTGCCAACGCAATCCGCACAAAAGCCTGTTGAACCACAAATTCAAAGCACCGCAGAATACGATGAAATTCTCGAAGCACTGCCACCGATTAACCCGGAGGACAAACGCGTCGTTAACGGCCTCACCGACGTTAACCAACTGGCGCCATTCAAGTACCCCTGGGCCTGGCAGTATTTTCTCAACGCCAACAAAAATCACTGGACACCCCTGGACGTCAACATGACCCAGGACGTCCACGACTATCATCACAAACTGACTCTGGAAGAAAAGCACGTATACGAGAACGTGCTGGCCTACCTCACCACGTCAGACATTCTCGCCATGCGCAATGTGGGCCTGGCAGTGATGGAAAAAATGAGCGCGCCAGAACTGCAAATTTACCAGGCGCGTCAGGTGTACGAAGAAGCCATGCATACCTGGACTTACCAACACTGCATTGAAACCATTGGTCTGGACCAAAGTGAAATTTATAACCGCTACCGCGTGGTCCCCGCCATTTATGGAAAAATCAAACTCGCCAACAAGCGTCTCGAGTCGGTACTCACAACCGAGATCGATCTCAACAATCGTGACGATCTGGAACAGTTTGTCATGGCCTACACATTCTTCGCCGGTATTTTCGAAGGTACCTGGTTCTACAACGGTTTTAGCCCCATCTTCGCACTGCAACGCCGCGGCTTAATGAAAGGCACCGCCGAACAACTGCAGTACATTATGCGCGACGAAATCATGCACTGCGGCTTTGGCATCAAAGTGGTGAAACAGATTCTCGAAGAAGAACAGATGACGCTAGACCCGAGAGCCATTCGCGCTATGTGGGACGAAGCCGAAGCCGCCGAAACCAAGTACGCCAACTATCTGCTGCAAGAACCCATCCTCGGCTACTCTGCGGAAGATCACATGGAGCAATTTCGCTTTATCGCCAACCGCCGTGCCAAGCAACTGCGCCAGGAAGAACCCTTCCCCGGTGCAGAGAATGCGCTGCCCTGGCTGGATGAACAGGCCAGTTTGCGGAAAGAGAAGAACTTCTTTGAAACGCGGGTGACGGAGTATCAGACAGGAACAACTCTTTCTTGGTAATTTATAACTGTCACTATCCACTACCAAAAAATAGAGCGGAGCAGTTAGCCAGGATAACGGATACTTCAAGATTGTAGTAAGAGGGCTCAATCCAGCATAGTTGCCTCTCGCTTTTATCATAGTTGAAGATAACTATGTGAAAGCTAAACCGAATATTTCATGAAGGACTAAACAAGAACGGCTGAAAGCCTTATGGTTATTGGTGTCGAAGCAATATCCTAAAGCCATCAGCCGTGTACAAAATGTTACCACAGTCTTTCCAGTTTTCATCCGTTAAACGCCGTAAAGTTGAAGCCGATTTTTCCGGCGGTGACATCACCAGTAACGCCGGCATCCTGCTGCTATCTGAAGTTGACCGAAAAAT
>Ga0256829_1000441_pt1 | contig 42637 bp, 40 predicted proteins | sample 131447metaG_FD_185979 | JGI IMG/M metagenome (GOLD analysis project Ga0256829, IMG submission 185979) | Hydrothermal vent microbial communities from Lau Basin, Pacific Ocean - 131-447 | ecosystem: Environmental > Aquatic > Marine > Hydrothermal vents | place: Pacific Ocean: Lau Basin | collected... | reverse complement strand
CTCCCCCCCCCCCCAATTTATTGCATTTTTCTTTTCTTTGTAGTGGGCCATATCCTATTATATGCCTCATGGCATGCCACCAGGCAGTAAAAATGTATTCCGCAACTATACCTTATGTGTTAGTTGTAATATAAAAACCTTCCTCCATTTTGTATCATAAATATATTTAACATTTATTCTGTGAAAATAATATTACCCCGCTGTTGTACAAAGCCTATGGGATGGTAGAAAGAACTATACTTAGGCTTGTCAAAAAAGACATCGTAAAGGAAGGAATAGAAAAAATAGAGGCAGGAAGAGGAACTTTGTTAGATGAGGGCACTTTTTCTATAAAAAGCTATGAGCTCCGCGTAGAGTACCTCCTCCTACAAGAAATGGGCTATTCTGAAGTCTACGAGTATAGCGGAGAAGTTACCTTTTCATACAGGCCATGGAATAAGTATTGCAAGTGGCACAATGGCCCCATAGAAGAGGCTGATGACCCTAGGAAAAGGCTTTACTGTCCTGTGGCCGCAGATGGTTTTTGTAGAAAGCATAAGAGTAGCGAGAGGGCACTCTACGACTTCTGTCTGTCTTATAGAGGGGAGAAGGCGTTAGAGGCTTGTAGAGAGGTAGACAAGAGGGTAAAGGGCGAATACATAGTTTACCTCCTAGACCATGGCGAGAAAAAACCGAAGGTAGGTACTACTAGGAAGTTTAGGCTTGTGGAAAGGATAGCAGAGCAGCCCCATATAGTCGCCGCTGGCGTTTATGTTACTGATAGCATCTATAGAGCAAGGCTCATGGAGATCAACATTGCAAAAACGGGGCTTGCGAGCGAGCTTTGGAGGCACAAGTGGATCTCGGCTGACCTTTACGCCTCTATAATAAGGTTCAGGAGATCCCTTGAAGCCATTAAAAAAGAGTTAGGGTTAAGCAATGATATACAGATGTTCAGGGTCAAGAAACCCATAAGCACTACGCCACTTAAGGAAGAAAGGGTAGAAGGGGAGGAATTTAGTATAATGAATTCTTGGGGAGGCTATGTAATGTTGAAAAAAGATGGTAGGATCATTATATATCCAGAAAAGCAGATTCTCAACACAGATGCTCTCTTGGTGAAAAAGCTTAAATTATAGGCGTTCTTATTATGAACTGGTGGTGCTTTTGGAGTTTACCGTTGTAATACCAGCCGGCGGAGAAGGTTCTAGGTTCAGGCCCTACACAGACATCGTGCCAAAGCCTATGATACCGCTGGGAGAGGATGAAAGGCCAATACTAGATTATATAGTTAGACACTTAGCTAAGAAAGGTTCAAAGAGGATAGTACTCCTAGTAAACTACAAGTGGAGGTACATAAAGAACTATTTTAATGATGGGAGTAGGTATAACATTATGCTAGACTATAGCGTCGATGATGACACTTATAGTAATACTGGCGGTTCCCTCCTTAAAGCATATAAGGAGGGTTTAATAAAAGGCGACGTAATCCTTATATGGTATGGGGACATTATAGCAAACCTAGATCCCATGGAACTCATAGGTTTTCACCAAAGAGAAGGGGCAGATGCCGCGCTGGTCATTGCTGATAGGTACCAAATACCAGTAGGGCTTGCAGAAGTTGATAATGAGAAAAATGTAAAGAGGCTTAGAGAGAAGCCTTGGCTGAACATAATGGTTACCATAGGTGTTCTGACACTTAAGCCTTCAGTTCTAGATGGGATAGAGGGAAAACTCGGTACTAAATTCGACTTAATGGGCGACCTCATACCCCATATGATAGAAAGCGGCAAAAAAGTAAAAGGTTTCCTCTACAGCTGCGAGTGGCTAGATGTTGGAAGCCTGGAGAGGTATAAGAAAATAAACTCTTCCTTGTTAAACAAGGTTATTCGTTGACAAGTACCAAGCCTTCCTTTACAATTATAAGATCGCCATCCTTTATTGTCTTCAAATCCTTTATGCTTATTCCATCGACGAGTGGAATTCCTGAGAGTACACAACCAGCAACTATTATTGGTTCTGAAGATGACATAATTATTGCTTTTGGCGAGACGTTATTCATCTTCAATGCATATATTATGTATGAACCCACCGTGCTCCCTCTAGGTTTGTAAGAAACCAATATCTTATCCCTTAGGCTCCTTCCGTCAAAGAGCATTCCTGTTTCAGGATCGACATCTCCATAGAAGCTTATCTCATTTACAACAACAGCTTCTCCCTCAGCAAAACCCTTAACCAACGCCCTACCTTTGAAGGCTACCATTTCTCTATCACATCCTTCAACTCCCTTATCGAAAGTAGGGAGACCTTTATGCCCCTCTTGCTCAAGTAATATAAGGACTTGTAGCTGTTTGTTGCTACCCTTAAGCCCTTGTACCCAAAGGGGCTCACAACCAGGCAAGTATCCCCAATAAGCCTCACCCCATGGTTCCTCAGGATCCCTATCGTCTCCTTACCTAGCCTAGCTATAGTGTCCCTGGAGGTAGTTACGACTATCTTCCCATCAAATTTCCTCTTCGTTGCCTTTAGTTGTGAAGCTATTACCCTTAAGTCATCAACGCCAGCGTGGGGACAACCAAAGTATATTAAGTCTGGCCTCTCCTTTATGCCCAGCTCTTCTCTCCTGCTCTCAATTTCCTTCCTATATATCATTTCCTTCTTCAATTCCCCTTTTTTTACTCTGCCTCTAGTTATCCCATTTATGTAGACCATTGCTATGTTTCCGGCAGCTCCTAGCGCGGCCAAGAACTCTCTTAATGAGATTTCATCAAGGTCGACATCAAGGTACGGCGGGTTTATGCCTTCATGTATGCTGGCAATTATTTCTCCCAATACGCCGTAGTCCGCCTCATCCATATTGCTTTTATTGTCTAAAACGTATTCTACTCTAGGAACCCTGTTTTCCTCTAAATGCAAACCATAGTAATAAGTTTTCCCAGTAATGGCTGCCATAAGAGACATAGGCCCCCCTTCCCTGTTGGTTTTTAGACCCAAGACTGTGTTTGCGTAGAGAACGGCGTTTGATTCTCCCCAAGCAACGCTCGTGCCCTCCTTTATTGAAGTAACTTGCGGGAAGTAATAGGGGGTGCATGAAAGGGTTAGGTCTGCCCCCATCGCCTTGAGCGACGTTAATATATTATATTGATGTCTTACATAGCCTTCATCTATTGTCGCGTAAGGCATTGATGAAGGGTCTTCAAGGTCAAAGCCTATTGGATTGACCGTAGCCTTAACAGAAAACCTTACGCCTGAATCAGCAAAGCTTTTTATTAATTCTTCTCCATGCCTACCAATGTTTCTATACGAGACTCCAGAGATGTGTGCATGCTCTATATTTACAAGCCTTTCTGCTCCAAGCGATTCGCCTACCTTTACTATAACTTCTAAGGCCTTTGCCTTGGCCCAGCCCTCTTCGCCACCTAAAATCCTTTCCTCTTCCTTCGTTAAATACATGCCTTCTACCCCTAGTACCACCAATTTTCAGCTACCTTGAGCTCCTTCACCATATATCTCTTATTCGAACCAGCCTTACATTTCTTTACAAATATGCAACCCTGTTCGCAGAAGGATCTTGGGCAGCCTTCGTTACATGAAAGACAACTTGGTTTTTCCTCTGTACAGCAATTCCTGCCAAAGCTCCAAAATATGTCATCTAAGATGAAGGGATCGATCCCAGAGAACTGCGAGAGAAGCCTATAGGCCTCTCTGGCTTCATACCTTATTAAAACATCTTCATCCTTAGAGAAGCTCAAACCCAATGCCATCTTCTCAAGCGTAGCTTCATCTGCAGTTAGCATACCTATCCTAAAGGCTACCCTAACCAAATGATTGTCTATAGGAAGCTGCTTGTTATACGGGTCGTTTATCTTTAACACTGATCTCCTCTCCAAGAACTTGGCCAGCAGGAAAGCCTTCTTCTCAACAGGATCTTGGTATGCCTTAAAAACCTTCAGCAGGTCTATAAAACCATCATTAGTACCCTTCCTGAGAAAGCCTTGTGATTCTACTATAATATCAAAGGGGTCCGAGTAGAGCTTGGTGAGCTTTATCCCTAAATCTCTTAACAAGGACGTCCTTATCCTAATGTCATCTGGGTAAATTCTTCTTCCCTTATTCTCTACAGAAAGCCATGACCTAACGTCTTCCTCCTTTATAGAAGATAGTTTTTCTGGATAAAAGAATGATGGGTCATCTTTAAACTTTATGGAACCGAGCCTATATAATACTTCGGAGCCCCTTAAGTGCTTTCCTTCGATAACGCCTTCAATTTCTTTTCCCCTACGGATCAACCTGTGATCCATGGAGACCATAACAAGGAAATACATAAATATGTCCCTTTTTGATGAGTTCTGAGGGGGGTAGTAGTCTTCATCGTCAAACGTATCTACGCTATATTTTAAGTTGCTAAGCACTAAGGAAACCTCTCTTATCCTTTCCTCATCTATCCCTATCATATGTCCTCTTGTAAGTAAGCGTTGGGAAGGGATAAAAGCTGAAAATAATTTTAGGTTGTATGCAATCAGAGTAGGTGGAGTTGGGAATGGAGGAATGGATGCTAGAAGCCTCTGAAATAATGGAAAGGGCAAGGAATTTGAGCAAGGAAGAGAAGATAGCATTTAAGTACTTCATGGAGTGCATCTCTGTCGGTGACATAAGGGCCTTTTCTGACCTCCTAAGGAAAGGAATAAAGAGGCCCGAAGAAGTAGTCTCCTCCCTCTTAGACAAAAGGCTCATAGAAAGGGGATTTAACTGTTTTAACATACCATACCCCTTAAGGATTTACATTTTAAGGAAAGGAGTTCCGAACTTAGACTAAAGGCTTTATATTGTTAGCTTTATCTTCAATTACTGAGGTTGACATGAAAAAAGCATACCACATAGTAGCTAAAAGGGTACCGGAATCCGTGATCCTTACAGGAGACCCTGAGAGGGCGAGGCTACTCTCCGGCTTCTTAGATAGAAAGAAACTAATAAACAAGGCAAGGGGACTTTACGTGTACAAGGGATATTACAAAGGCCTCGAAGTTGCCATATCGGTTCATGGCATTGGTGGGCCAAGCACTGCCATAACCCTAGAGGAGCTCATAAGGCTTGGTGGGAAGAGGTTCATTAGGATTGGGAGCGCTGGAAGCCTTAGAGAAGATTTAAAACCAGGAGAGATAGTTGTGCCAAGCGGCGTTGGTTATTTTAACAACTCATCCTTGGGTATGTATGTAAAGGATTTTTGCTTTCCTGCATCCCCAAACCTAGACCTTACAGCAGGTATTGAAAGACACCTAAAGGAAAAGGGGTACCCTTTTGTTAGGGGCCCTATTTTCTCAAGCGACTCTTTCTATGCAGAAGAAAAATACATTGATAGGCTAAGGAAAGCAGGTTTTATAGCCATTGAGATGGAATGCTCGACAATATTAGTCTTGTCCCAAATGAGAGGGGCTATGTCTTCTTGCTTGCTTTTAGTGTCTAATTATGCACACAAAAAAGAAGGGATTGAATTAAATGAAAAGTTCTTGGAAATGGGTACCATAGCCTTGGATACCCTTATTGAAACAAAAAACTAGTCTATTGCTGATTTTAGACCGATGTAATAGAAGACTAATGCACCTATTACAGTTATTGCCGATCCTTCATAGAAGCTTACAACGTTTAGTGCGCCAACGCTACCTATATATGACATTAGCGTCAGGAAGGCTATCCCCCCTATATACCAGAGAGAGTTTTTGAAATCCTCCTTTACCCTATAAATGGCGGAGAACACTATGCTTAGTATAGCAAGCAATATTACTGAGTAAGGCACACATGGCCATCCGCTCCAGTAAACTATAAGGAATGCAAATATTATGGCAAGAGGTGCTATTATCTTGTACCCAGGTATAATAGGTTTTATCTTACCCTTGGCTATGAGTGCTTCCATCGCTACAGGGTTCGTTATAAAACCTATGTAGCCTGCGACTACAGCATCTACTATCAAACCATAGATAGTAGGCAAGGGAGCCGAAAGGTATGCAATTATAGAACCTATAGCGACGACAACTATTAAGGCCCACAGTGGTATATGATGCTTGCTCAACGTTTTTATTTTGCTCGAAACATAGCCGGATCTACCCATTGCAAACAAAACCCTTGTGCCTGCGCCCAAATAAATGTAACCGGTAACAAATGGACCTATCAAACCAACTATACCGGTTAATACAAGCAAGGGGATAAAATTCCTCGTTCCAGCTATATCAATAAATGGATTTCCGGGTAGGCTTGAGAGCGAGGCCCAATTCCCTAGTGAAAGGCCTAGGCCTTTCCAGTCTATCGATGACACAAACGCTATTGCAAAGCCTATGTAAATGAGGGTTTGCGCCAATACTGTATATACTATTGCCTTACCAAGGTCTCTTGGATCTTTAGCTTCCTCAGCATAGTCTGGTATGACCCTTATACCACCAAATGCAAACATTGCTAAGGGCACGGCAGAGAAGATGCCTGCAAACCCAAAAGGAGCAAAGCCTCCGTAAGAAGTGAAGTTCTTGTAGTGGAAGAAGAATATGATAAAGCCAAACATCACTGCTAGGTAAAATGCTAGCTTTATAATGCCTAAGCCCATCGTAGACCTACCAAAGAACTTAATTGAATAATAGTTGAAGGGGACGAAGATCAGCATTATTATTACAGCTAATATGGCCCCAATTGTTGTAGGAACGCCTGTACTTCCAATCAAAACGAAGTGATGGGGCGCCGAAAAGTAGTTTATCCCTTCCACGACAGCCAAAGCCTCTATAGGGGATATGAAAAGGTACCAAACAAAATCGGCAAAGGCATTTATTATGTTTGTTATCCTTCCATGCGAATAGAGGGAATACCTAGAAGGTCCTCCGGCCTCGGGATAGTTTATTGCAAGCTGAACGTAGGTAAGGCCTACGAAGAAGTAAAAAATTCCTCCCAGTATCCATGAAATTATTATTGCTGGGCCTGCATGTGCTGCCATCCCTGTTGATGAAAAAAGTACCCCTGTTCCAATTGCACCAACCGTTCCTATAATGAAAAGGTTTACAAGAGAGAGCTCCTTTTTCAGCGAGCTTTTCTCCATTTATACTACCCGCGCTAACTGCTAATTAATTGTTTTTAAAGTTTTTATAATAAATATATATAACAAAATAAAGACATAAATTAAGAAAAGTTGGGCAATATATTTTAGGCATTTACTATAATTATAAATTATTGCCAACAAGGGAATAAAAATGTTAAGAAGCTTAAAAAAGAAGGCATTAATATTTACTTCGCTAGGCCACTTCCTAAACGACAGCTTCCTCGTCACGTTTTCTATACTCATAACATATTATATAGAAATGGGGTTCTCCCCCCTTTTCTTAGGTTTAATGGGTGCTATAATAAACATAGTCTCAGGCCTCTTTAGCATGTGGGTCGGTAGGGAAGCTGACAGGATAGGTAATCACGATAAGCTCATGCTTATCGGTTTTTTAATTATAGCCATTTCCCTATTCCTTTTCGGCCTAACGTTTGTGTATAAGTTCCTGTGGCTAATAGCGATCTCTTCAATACTCCTTGGCGTGGGCCTATCATTCTACCACCCCCTTGGTGGTTCCATTCTCCAGTTTACTTATGGAAGTGATTCCCCTAAGGCCCTTGGCATAAACGGCTCATTAGGCAGCACCGGAAGGGCTTTGTTTCCAATTGTGCTAGTATTTCTAATAGAATACCTAGGAGGTTTCGTGGCCCTAACAATAATAGCTACTTACACGCTGGTACTCTCATCAATAATCTATAATGGTATCAGGCCAATAAAGACTAAAACCTATAGTCAAACCCAACAAAAAGAGCGAGCAGTAAGCTTTTCATCATTTTATTATGTATTAATACCACTAACTGTTATTGTTTTCATAAGGTCGATGTTTGTGATGGGAGTCCAGACCTTTGTTCCAACATACCTTTCGGAAATCTTTAATTCAAGGGTAATTATGGGTATAGTGTTAACAGTTTCATATGCAACTGCAATATTCGGTCAACCTTTCTTTGGCAGGATAACGACTAGTATGGGCGGGAGAAGGGTTGTTTTTATAACAACAATATTTTCTGCAATATTTTACATAATATTCATTATAGCAAGGAATTGGATTGTTATATCAGTAATATTTGCTGCCTTCTCTTTTTTCGCGTTTAGTAACTTCCCCGTTTTACTAGGCTATGTGTCGCAAATAGTTGATGCCGACGTTATGGCAAGGGCAAACTCGCTAGTATGGGGCATTGGCAATACCATTGGAGGTGCGCTAGGAATACTCCTTGGAGGGTATGTATTTCAGGCCTTCAATCTTAAGACCTCAATGCTGTCCTTCGTTATAATAGCGCTGATTTCTTCCTTCCTACTTCCAATGATACCTTCGAAAACTAAGAAACGACGAGCACATCAGAAGCCATAGACTTGCCTGCAACCTTATGAGTCACGCTACCCAATATAAGCCTCTCAAACCTTGACATCCTCCTCCTTCCCAATACAATCAAGTCACAATTATAGGCCTCTGCATAGTTTATTATATTTTCTGCAGGATCGCCAGTCAAAACGTTATATCTTACTTTGATGCCTCTAGAGGAAAGGTCTTTTGCTATTTTCTCTAGTCTCTTCAAGGAAGTTTCTCTCATAGCCGTTGTGTTTATTACATCAGGGCTCACGATCTCCCCAATTATTATGGAGGCTGGGGGGATGACGGTTATTATGCATATCTCAGAGTCAAATGCCTTTGCCATCTCAACCGCTCTTGATAATGCCCTTTCACCGCCATCCGAGCCATCATAGCCTACGAGAATTTTTTTATACATTTAAACACCTATTTAATTATATATTTATTATAATATATAAAGCTTTATACAAATTATAATATTTGCCCGATGAAGACCGCTGCAGGAGCGAATTGATGAGCTTGGCCTGTGTTCCGGAGGGCTTTATGCAATGAGGATGTCGATATCGCCTGATAGATGAAGAAAATATCCCCGTCTGAGCTTATAGTGTTTTTTCGACAACTATTTTCAAATAATTGCTCCTCTTTCCCTTGATCTTGGTAGAGCCTATTTCATGAGATGATATCTTCAGTGAATCACCAAGCCTTGACTTCATCTCCAGGAAGACATCAACTACCTTGCAGATGTTTTCTGCATATCCAACAATTTCGACTTGGTTTATCCCCCTGTTAAGCTCAAATATTGCTTGCAAGGCATAGTCTTCTGCTGGATCTTTGCCAACATTAACCTTATACTTCCCTTCCATGTTATGCACCTAATAATTTTATGTTCCACAATATTTTATAGGTTTTCGTTGCTTGTAAAATCCCCCTTTCAAGGCAAGGATACAGAAGGGGGTAGTTAAGTTTAAATAAAGTAAATAAGAACTAATGTTTCTGATGCCCTGTTGAGGAGGAAAAGCATAGCCAATACCTTAACTAGAGGTATGGGGGAGCGGTGCCCCCAAATTCTCAAAGGAAACTACGAGTGTGAAGGCTGGTAGGGGGCTCACCTTTTTAGGGTAGCTCACATGTTATCATACAGCACATGAGCCTATCCTGCCCTTTAGCCTCGTCACGAATATGTCATTATATATCTTGTTTATGAATTCTATTGGACTGAGCTTTCCGTTCTCTATTAAATCAAGTTGTTCCTCGAGTAGCCTGCTACTCTCTTCAGTTAGCAACTCCCTGAATTCCGAACTCATAAGGTCTCTATAGATCTCTATCCCGGTCTTCGTTGGTATTACATACTTCCTTTTCTTTGTTTCTATTATGTATCCATGCCTCTTGTTCGAATCTATGATCTTTGCGTATGTGCTCGGCCTCCCTATGTTTTTCTTCTTCATGAGCATGACCAAATCGCCGTTTTTATAAAGCTCTATTGAGCTGCCCTTATAGTATAAAACATCTTCCGGTTTAACATTATATTCTTTGTTCAGCTCCTTAACGACCCATTCCTCAACCTTAGGTCTCGTGATGAGAGAGAATCCGTCTTTCACTATTCCCACTATGAATGATTGGTCCTGCTCGAGGCTTCCGATCCTTAGCCTCACCTCCGCTTTCTCGAAAATAGATGAATCCATCTGGCTTGCTATGAACCTTTCAAAAATCATTTGATAGAGCCTGTAGTGGAAGTAGGTCATTTCGATAGGAACGGCTATTGACCTCTCCAGTATGGCATTTCTCAAGGCATCTGCCGATAGTGGTCTAGTAGGCCTGATAGCTTCGTGCGCGCCTTCACTCCCCCAAGTCCTAGGCTTAAAATATTTTACCATGTTAGCAGCCTCTAAGTAGCTTTTCGCTACCTGTATACCAGCTTGTGAAACCCTCGTTGAATCTGTTCTATGGTATGTTATAAGCCCAGAGTAGAATAGATCCTGGGCGAGCTTCATTGTGACTTCAGCGCTATAACCCAGCTTCTGCCCCGCATCATATATCATCGCATCTGTCGTGTATGGTGGTAACGGGTTTACTTCCTCCTTCCATAGATTTAGGGTTGTTGCGCGCAAGGTTTCTTCCTTAGAGGCCCTCTCCGCTTCTTCCTTGTCCTTTGTAAAGTAGTAAATATAAGTACCGCCTGGAAGCCTAACCCTAACCTTGTAACCCAGCCCATTCTTGTAAAGGTTGTACCTCTCAATGACCCACCCTAAGACTGGCGTCTGAACCCTTCCCGCACCTAGCCATAGCTTGTTATACTTAAACTGCAGGTACTGGCTTGTAGTAAAGCCTATCCACCTGTCGTCAATCCTCCTAGAGATCTGGGCATCGACTAGGTTCCTATTTATGTCACCCCTCGTCCTGAGGGCCTCCATTACTGCCCTTAGGGTCACTTCGTGGAATGAACTCCTAGATATGTTTTTGTTGTAAGGCTTCAATGCAAGGTAAAGGTCCCATGATATTTTCTCTCCTTCCCTATCAGGATCTGTCATCAAGACTATTTGATCCACTTCTGTGGCAAGTTTTTTGATGGTCTCTAAAACGGAGTCTGATGTTATTATAGCAGAAGAACCGCACCTCGGGCACCTATCTACATCGTTGGTAAATTGGAGCCCACATTTCAGGCACCTCTTTATTGATGTGTAAATGGGGCTAATTGTGTGGTCCGTAGCCTTTATACCATAGCACGAGTTCGCATCATCAACGGCCAGCTCGTAAACGTGCCCCCTTGAAGCCGTAATTGTTAATAGATAAACTGTATTGGTAATGGGATCGGAGGTCGTTGTCTCGTAGATATTAAGGTTACCCTCCCTTCTCTTGGCAGGTCTTCCCCAAAAGCTTGCTATAGTCCTAGCTTTAGTAGGGCTCTCAACAACTATGAGCTCACTAACTATGTTTACCTTCTTCCCTCCATCAGCTTTCCTGCTTTCCATTACCTCCTTCATAGCGCTCCCTATATCAACTTCCCTAAAGTCTGAAAAGGTTGCCAGGCTCATCCACTTTAACCTCTCCTTTATAGACTCGATGAGCTCCGGTATGCTATCTATTATCACAGAAATTCCCTTTGTCATGTGGCCATAATATAGCCTGCTCGTCCTCCCACTAGCCTGAAGATAGGTCGGTGCATCTGGGGAGTATAGATAAAGCTTTCCTCCTTCGTTCCTTATAATCATTGTGCCTATTTTTACAGTTTCTCCATCGCTTGGAATGATATCCATAATAGAATCGTAGACCTTTTTTACACTCGACTCTATAAGGTCTTTGAGAGCTTTAAGCGAACCTTTCGCCTCTATGCTCCCCTTCAAGGCTGCGACAACTATTGGAGATTGAGCGCTATACCTTGATGAAAGATTTTCAAGGCTCTTTTTCAGCTGAGTATAGCTTTTATCCCTAGCCTCTAGATATGTGACTATTCTTAGCAATCTTTGAGGGGATAAGAGGGCAGACTGCAGCTCGAGCTTCCTTGCAGGGGTCCCTATGAAAACCGCGTACTTTATAACTTCAGGTAAATCTATACCCCTTACTATTGTGCCATACCTGCTTGCCAGCCCTACCAATACCTCTACTTTCCCGCTTTCCAGCTTATCTACAGCCTTCCTTGAGTTTGTTATTGCCAATTGCGCATTAATACCACTCTCCTTTAGTCTTTCAACCAGTATCCTAGCGAGTGGCTTTCCATAGCTCTGTGAAACGTAAACGAGGCCACCGCTCCCAAGCCTTTTAATGACCTCTATTGCATCGCCTACAACATCTTTGCTTATAATGTATGTGTCAATAACGTTCCTTAGGTAATCGGTTCCACCCCCTATTTCAAAGCCCAAGAGCTCCCTAAAGACTAAGTGCTTAATTCCTTTAGGCCTACCCGTAGCTGATGCTATGACAAGCTGGCCCTGAACAGGATTTGCTTGGGAAGTGAGGAGCTTTATCTGAAGGTTTGCTATCTCCTCTCCAATAACTTTACTCCTATCAAACCTCTTGTTTGCTAATGCTATAGCATAGTCTATCTTTTTTGAGACTAACCTATAAGCGATGTCTACAGATTCTTGTGAAAAACCTAGGAGGATGAGCACCCTGTCTATGTTTTTGCTGTTCCTTAATAGGCTGTCGACATCATCAACTATGATTAGGCCGAAAGGTATGTATTTCTTTAAGGTCTCAAATCTTCTCATGAGATACCCTGGTGTTATTACAAGTACAGTAAACTTACCCTCTTCTATCCTATTTATCATCTCATTTTTCTTGTCTTTTGGCATGGAAGAGTAGTAGTATGCAATACCATCGCCTAAGTATTCTGAAAGCCTTTGACTTGTTTGGTAAATAAGGTTTTCCGTTGGCGTAAGGTAGATTACTTTTTCTTCTCCTCTGTTCTTTAAAACTTTATATGCAGCATAAACCATTAGCAGGGTGGTTTTACCGACGCCTGTTGGTGCGACTATTGAGAAGCTCTCTGGATAGAGGAGCCTCTTGGCCCAGCTTTTCTGTGCGCTAGATAGAGTAAAGCCTGTCTTTTCCGTGAAAAATGCGCTGAAATCCCTATATGACTTCTCTAAAACGTAGAGCCACCTATAACCCTTCAACTTCCCTTTCTTCTTCAATATCTCCCCTATAGTAACTGGGTCGGCGTCTTCTATCTCTTCTTCTAGGCAAGACCTACAGGGTAGACCTCTATAGAGCCTACTAGCTTCTATCTCCATGCCACAGTTTGGACATAAGTGTCTAAATATCGGGTTTAATGGCATTTATCTACCGCCTTTACCTCCCATTTTTTAAAAATCTAAACAGAGTAAGGTTATTAAGCATTAAGGCTAATACTTCGCTGATAATGAACCGTTTAGTAGCAAGGATGTTGCCAATTACTCCTTATTTTGTAGGTCTTTTAGGTTTCTGATATACCTCTTTATGATATGGCTAGTAGGGAAAATTTTTAATAAGGCTTATCAGGTTCAGATGCATACTTATAATTAGGGAAGTAGTGAAGGGTTTGGTTAAGCCTGAAGATGCAGTTTTTATTACTCTCAAACTAATGAAAATAGGAAAAGGTCGTTTGCTATAGATTATTTCAAAAGTAGTGAATAACCAAACTACTACGCCCTTGAGGCAAGGATCTAGGTCTAAGAATAGGTTTTAAAAGGTTGGAAGATTAAGTTGGAGGAAGTCCAATAACATTTTTTACAATATCGCCTCCTTTTATGACTAGCTTTATGTTTTTGCTATCTAATAGTAACCCTACACTTTCTAGCGGATTGCCTTCAACAAGGATAAGGTCTGCAGGAAGTCCCCTTTCAATTCTGCCAAGTTCCTGTCCCGTGGCTTTAGAAGCATTAATCGTGGCAGCCTTTATGGCCTCCTTTGGAGTTAGTCCAACCTTCTCTACGAGCAACTTTAGTTCCAGGGCGTTGTTGCCCATCTTTCCTATTCCTCCGTCAAAATCGCTTCCGGTAGCAATATTAATACCAATTCTATGGATTGTTTTAATTGCTTCTATGTGCCTTTCATATACTTCCGAGGCTTTTTTAAGACCATAATCCGGTATTCCAAGCTTTTCTCCATCTTCTATTATCCTTTGTACAATCGATAGCGTTGGAACTACTAGCGATCCCTTTTCCTTAACCTTTTCTGCAGCTTCCTCATCCGCATAGACTGCATGTGCTATTACCTTCACCCCAGCCTCCGCAGAATTAACTATGCCCACCTTCCCCTCAGCGTGTGCATGCACGAACGTTCCTGAAGCAGAGGCCTCATCTACTATAGCCTTCAGCTCCTTTAACGTAAACCCCCTGTTCTCAGGCCTGTCCCTCTGCGACAATACTCCACCAGAGGCCATAACCTTTATGAAGTCTCCCCCTTCCCTTAGGGAGTACCTTGCAGCCCTCCTGCAGTCATCTTCACCATCGCATATGAGGGAAGAGAATGGAACCAATTTCTTCGTTGTCCTATAGTCTACCCACTCTAAAGGAAGGTAGTGGGTGTCTCCATGGCCAAAAGTTTGCGAAAGCGGCAACCCTGCTGAGAAGACCCTTGGGCCCCTAACCTCCCCTTCATTTACTGCTTGCTTTAGGTGGAGCGCTATTATTCCTCCAGCATCTACAACGCTCGTAAAGCCAGCATCTATTAATGCCCCAAGGTCATTCACTGCCCTTGCGAAGAAAACCCCTATTGGGGTTGTCAACTCCTCCTCTATTTTCCCAGACCTCATCCCCAAGACGTGGAGGTGTGCATCTATCAGCCCAGGCATCAACACCATACCCTTGCAGTCAATAACCTTGTAGCCGTCTGGAACAACGACGCTACCAGGGCTTCCAAAATCCTTAATATACCCACCTTCTATTAATAAAACACCCCTCTCTTCTATATACCCCCTTTCAGGATCAAGGATCCTCGCATTTTCTAATGCAAGCATTTTAGCCACACCTAACGTTCTGTCTTAGGAATATTATATTTTTACAACATTCCTATGAGCCATTGGCTAAAAATGGAGAAGAAAATGTTGGTTATGCGTTTCTCCCTAGGCATTCATTCCAATTATACAAGTTCATGGCCACACCTAAGAGTTCTGTCTTATCCAATATTAACCTATTATGGGTAGCATTTGAGGCTAATGAAACGGGCTTCCCATCTACGCTATTTTTCATGGGACTTGGAGCATTGCCCCCATAGCCCATTAATTTATATTGACTTAATAATATATTTCTGTTTCATACTCTATTAAGTTACTTATGCATATGCTACTTCAAGACCACATCAGCCCTATCCTGTCAAAGACGCCCCTCGATTCAACTTCATCTTCCTGCAATATGCCAACTATACCTTCCCTATTCCTCATGACCACTATGTATGCGGAACTTGATGATATCATATCAAGCACTAATGGTTTGTACCGCCTTATGCTTATCCCAATCTCCTTCCCTTCCTCTATTAGCTTTTCATTTAACCCATTTACCTCTTCCACGATAACCCTCAAATCGTTTACAAGGGGGACTATCGATTTTACAAGAGGCTTTAATACTTCTTCCCAATTAGATAGGATATTTGGTGCGGTTATATAGACAATATCTTCCTCTTTCATTATCTCGACGACAAGTGAAACCAGGTTATAATATCCCTTAATCAGGATAATTCCCTTCCCTCTCTCCATGCTAGCGAAGCTTTCGAGGCTATCTGCAACTTCCAATATTTCCCTAGCCTTTCTCTTCGATTCCTCTTCCATTTTAGCTATTGCAGAAATGGCAACACCCCTAGGATGCACGGCCCTGTACCATCCATCAGGATCAGAAACAGCCATGCCCTTTCTCTCCAATACCTTTATGATATCATAAATCCTTGGCAGAGGAACACCGCTCTTTGCGCTAGCCTCCTTTGGATCCTTAGCATTTTCAAGCAATGCCATGTAGAGCTTCGCTTCATATAAAGTTAAGTCAAGGCTTTTCCTGAGCCTCTCGATAATTTCCTCCTTGTTGGACAACCTATTCCCCAAAATAAAATTAGGCTTAAAAAATGATATATTTATTTCCGGGCGCTTCGTTGCTTTACTTGCCTACTTCAGACGCCGTGGTGCTAGTGGTAGAGGAGGAAGGTATGCCTTCAATTGACGGTATTTCTGGGAATTCTTGTTTCATCCTCTGCTCAGCCACTAAGCTGGCATCCTTTAATATCTTCCTGGCCTCTTCCGTGACGTATTCGTTCTCTAATATTGGAACGTTTCCTGAACTGTATTGCATCATAGCCATCTGTAGCTCTTCATCTACTCCAATCAACTCAGTAAAGACGTCTGGCATCATCCCCTTTAGGTATCCGGCCACGTTCTTTAATGCAACTATTGCAGGTGCAAGGTCAGCATTAACATCTCCAAATATTAGCGTGGTGTCTAGCCTAAGCTTAACCCTCTCTAGCGCAAACCTAACTGTTAGCAAGACCTTTGCCATTTTCCTTACTTCAGCCACTTCGTTAGCATACATGCCTGCCTTGCTTTTGTCCCCCTCGACTATGGAGTTTACTGTTTTTTCAAATAGTTGCTTATCATAGGCCTCCAGCTTGCTCAGGTTGTAATCAAGCTTACTTATCTGCATTGCTATCTTATATATGGCGGAAGTTATCTGGTTCTTTAATGGAGGGGGAGGCCTTATTGTATTCATAATTTTCTGACCTATTGTATCTTTCTTCTGCTCATACCATCTCTTATTCCAATCGTTTAGGCCACTCAAGTATGCATCACCAATGAATACTAATAAAAGACTGCTAATAAGGGGAATAACCCAATAAATAGGGGTTTCACGTTATATATTTTCTACATTAAATAAATGACAGGTGTCTTAGATGGTTTACTTGAAAATCGACGAGATATCGAGGTTCACTGGGTATGATGTGCAAGATGAATATGGCAGGAACATTGGAACTATAATAAGCATATCAAGCTCTGTTGATGGAAGGGTAGAAAACATTTCTATAAAGATAGCTGACAGGGGCCTAGAGTCAATAGATGGTGAAAGGCTAAAAATAAGCGACGGAAAAGTAGTTGTGGTTCCTTTGTGGAAATTTGAAGCTAGCAGGTTAATAGAAAACCTTGACAGGGCATACAAGAGGAGGAAGGCTTTGGACACAATTTCTGGTCAAAACGAGCTTCCAAGCAGCGTTATTGAACCAATGAAGAGGAGGCTTGATGAGGAGATAAAGGCACTAAGGATAAAGGCCGAGGAAGTGAAGAGGATAATAAATGGAAGGATAAGCGAAATAGAGGTTGATGAGATAAGGGTCGCAAGGGCAATAGCTAACATAGATATACTCTACTTCAGCGGGGAAGTTAGCGAAAAAGGTTACACGCAGAGCATGAACCACCTGAAGAGGATGAGAGACATAATGACGGAAGAGAAGAGGTCTGCAAAGGAATACCTAGAAAAACTTGAAAAAACAATGCAACTTGCTTTTACTGGCGATAAAGAGGTGAGCAAGCCAAAGATAAACAATGAAGAGGCAAAAGTGCTACAGGAACAACAGCAGGATTCGCTAGTCGTTAAAATAGAAGGGTAAAAAATGCAGGGGGTGGGGTTTGAACCCACGCAGGCCTACGCCAACGGGTCTTGAGCCCGTCCCCTTTGGCCAGGCTCGGGCACCCCTGCTCAAGGTATCTTATAATAGCTGAGGATTAAAATCTCTTTTTGCTTAAAAAGATTATGATTCTTTACTTTCCTTAGGCCTCGAAATTTCCTTAAGCTTCTCTAGCGAAAAGACGTTCATAGCTGGCGAAGAGAGAGGGCCAGCCGCTGGTAAGTTCACTGGGAGGAGCATCAAGGTACTCTTACCTTCCATTCCCAACTCATATATCATGTTCATCCACCTTAACATGAACGCTTCATCATTGTTTTTATACAGAGCAGCAGCCTCTACCATTTTTTGGGCGGCTTGGAATTCAGCCTCTGCAAGCGTTATCCTTGCCCTTCTTTCCCTCTCTGCCTGTGCTTGTCTTGACATCGCCTCTACTAAATCATGTGGTATCTCAACGTTCCTTATCTCAACAGCGGTTACCTTCACCCCCCAGGTTTCTGTCTTACTGTCTATTATATTCCTAGCTAATGAGGCAACTTTATCCCTCTCAGCCAATAGCTCGTCTAGTAGCGTTTGACCTATAACCTCCCTTAAAGTTGTCTCTGCCGCTAGTTGAGTCGTTATATTATAGTCTTCAACAGATAAGACCACTTTTTCAAGGTCTACAGGCTGGTAGTACATAACAGCATCAACTATAACCGGTACGTTATCCTTAGTTAAGGTCTGCTCAGTCCTAAACGCCATCGCCTGTAGCCTTGTTGAAATCCTAAACGGTATCTTGCTTATGAATGGGACGACATAGACAATCCCAGGGCCTTTCAAACCCTTAAACCTGCCTAATATAAGTACTGGTAACCTTTCCCATTCACTAACGACCTTAATTCCACTAAGGAGAATAAGTGCAACTATCAACCCAATAAATACTTCAATACCCAATAATATGAACACTTGCCTTCTACCCCCTTCTTTTTGTTTAATTAAATGCTTAAAAAACATAGATAAAGCTACTGTATGACAACCTTATTATCTAATATGAACCTTTTTCGCCTACGGCCTTTTTAGGCTTCCACAGCTTCAATTCATCATAGTTTTCCTTAGTTTCCCCTAATGTCTGCCTAGGAGCAGACATTGAGAACTAGGTGTTACTATGATTTTATAAGCGATTAAAGTCTATAAGTATGTTGCATCAACACAACCTCATAGCCCTAAAGGCAAGAAACTTACAGAAGCCTTAAAAGGTCTATAAACTAAAATGGCACCATAGCTCAATGCCTTTGTCTTATGTTACCTTCTTAACTATTAGCTTAATACCTTCAATAGCGACTACCTCGACTATATCATTTACCTCTGCTGTGCAAGAGCTACATATAGCTCTCCATATGATACCCTCGACCCTTACCTCTCCCACAGGCCTTAAAGGTGCCACTACAACCCCTTTCTTGCCTATTAACGACTCTGGGCCGGCTAGCTTTTTCTTCTTCCTCATTGGAGCAGCGATCCACCTTACATATAAACCAGCTAATATACCTACAGAGCCGAGGCCTACTACCTCTAATTGAGTTGTGTATCCATTAGGTACACCACTAGAGATATATGGTATCCCTTGGCTTAGCAGGTAGACACCAACAGCAGCTATTATTACTCCTACCATTAAAGAAAAACCGTGGCCCAGCTTAAGCTCAGAAAACATTATTGCAGAACCAATAACTATCAAGGAGATGCCAAGGATAGAGGCATTTATTACTTCTGCCCCAACGAGGCCGGCTATTATTGCCAATATCCCAAAAATGGTTAATATTATTGTTGGATGGTATATATCTAAAAGAATAGCCAAAATCCCTAGGGTCATTAAAATACCATCGAGAACCGAATTACTCAAAACGCTCAAGAGTTGCTCATATACATTTTCTTTGATAGTTACTTCAGGAGCGTTGCTTAGGTTCCAAAAGCTTAGTGCATGTTCCATGCTATTTGATATGCCGTCTATCAAGTGGTATTCATAGGCCTGCTTTGCTGTGAACGCCATATCATAGAGGACCATATCCCTTGCTGCGGTAACGTTCCTTCCCCATTCCTGGGCTAGGCTCTCCATAAGGCTTATCATAGCGTCCTCAGTATGGTTTTGCTCTAAGGGTGTACCCCCGACAACTATGGGAGTTGAGGGTCCTATCTCGGATCCATCCCCCATAATTATCCCGTTAGTAGCCATTGCTATATAGCTTCCAGCCGATGCCGCTAAGCTGTTTGGTGGTACAAAGGTATAGGTAGCTATTCCAGACTTGTTTGCATCCCCTATAACATTTATAATCTTTACCATATCAGATAGGTACCCCCCTGGGGTATTCATAACAATCACTATTGCCCTTGCATCATATGCCTTGGCGACAGCTAGCGCTCTAACCATCATGTCAGAAGAGCCCACGTTAACTGGGTCGTTAAATTCTACTATAATGATAGGCCTTTTGCTAGATGCTGCGTGCTGTACTGTAGCTATAAACGCTAACGTTGTTACTGCAGCAATTGAAAGTAATACAGCTACTACTTTCTTTTTATTCATTACTCTCCCATAAATATTTGTTGCTCGAAAAAATATAAGCTATAATTTTTAAGCCTCACCTAGAATTTCTTTAAGAATAATATTATAAACACACTAACATATTAATTCTAGTGTGGAAAAGATATATTTGGTGATAAGAGTGGAAAGCAAAAGGATCATTGTTTCTATGAGCCCTCTTCCGGCTTCCTTTATTGAAAGCCTATTTGCTCCATACAAAGAAAAGTTAAACCTAGACCTTGATGTCATATCAGTCTTTAACATGAAAAGAGAAGAAATCGTGAAGGTGTTGGAAAATACTGACATAGTCATTGGGGATTATTCCTTTCAAATGAAAATAGACAAGGAATTGTGCAGAGCTATGAAAAAAGTTAAGTTGATACAACAACCAAGCACGGGTTTTGATCACATTGATATAAATGCTTGCTCTGAGATGGGCATTCCTGTGTCAAATGCAGGAAGGTCAAATTCCATTAGTGTTGCCGAATATACTATAATGGCTGCGTTAGCATTGCTAAAGAGGTTGACTTACGCCAACAAGGCAACTTCTGAGGGGGAGTGGCCTCAATGGAAGCTCATGGATTTAGGTACATACGACCTTTATGGAAAAACCTGGGGGTTGGTAGGGCTCGGCAGGATAGGAAGGGAAGTTGCGAAGAGAGTAGGTGCCTTCGGTGCGAAGCTGTTATACTACGACATAAAAAGGCTTTCGGAGGAAGAAGAAAAGAACCTTAACGTTACCTTTTCCCGCCTACCAAGGCTACTAAGGTCAAGTGACGTTGTGAGCGTACATACCCCATTAACGGAAGAGACTAGGGGCATGTTTTCCGAAAAGGAGTTGAGATCTTTTAAACCAGGTGCGATCTTCATTAACCCCTCTAGAGGGGAGCTTGTTGACGAAAATGCGCTCGCAAATGCTATAAAAGAGGGGTGGATAGCAGGGGTTGCAGTTGATGTATATAGTAATGAACCGCCTTCAAAGGACCATCCCTTATTAGAGCTTGCTAGGAGCGGGAACTATAATGTAATCGTAACGCCACACATCGCTGGTGCGAACACAGACGCTAGAGCAAGGATAATAGAGCATAGCATTAGTAACGTTGTTAGGGTTCTTACTGGAGAGAAGCCAGAAGCTATAGTAAACAGGGTAGGTTAGGTGTGGTTTTATGAAACTATCTATAGCCTCATTAATAGCTGAAACGCTCAAGAGACTAGGCGTGGAACTAATATTTGGCATAATAGGCACCTCCGTAGTAGACTTCTTTGACACGCTTTACGATAAACCTGAGCTAAAAGTCGTAACAGTAAGGCATGAGCAAGTTGCCGTTTCGGCGGCAGATGCTGTTTATAGGACAAGTAGGAGGCTTGCCGCCTCAGTAGTTCACGCAGGTCCTGGCTTCTTAAATGGGCTTATCGGCCTAGGAATATCAAGCAAGGATAGAATACCACTCATAATGATTAGTGGGGGTGTAAGGAGAAGGCTTAGGGGTAGTGATGCCTGGCTTGAGGTAAATCAAAAAAGCATCTCTGATGGCCTTGTTAAAGGATATGCGTTAATAGATAGGCCAGATGAAGCGCCTGAAATGTTACATAATACCTTGGAATCAATACTTGAACCGCCACTTGGGCCTATAGTAATAGAGGTGAGCGAAGACCTATGGAAAAGTGAAGTTAACGTTGACAAAAGCTACTTCTCAAACATAGCGAGCCGACCTAAAGAAGGTGAAGTAGAAAGAGAAGGGGTTAAAGATGCAATAGACTTGTTAAAAACCTCTGAAAGGCCATTAATACTGGCTAGCGGGGAACTGGCCTACTCGCCACTGTTTAAGCAAGAAGAACTAATGGCACTAGCAGAAAAGGTGGGCGCTTATATAGTCACAAGCGGCAACGGTAGAGGTGCATGTGCCGAGGACAATCCAAGGTGTTTAGGCAGGGTTGGTTTTGGCGGCGGCACGCCGCCAGCCGATAAAGCCCTAGCAAGGTGCGATGCCCTTGTAGTCTTTGGCAACGAGTTTGATGATACCAGCACCTATGCATATACGAACATGCCAGAAGGAGACATCATGGTCTTTAGCATGGATCCTTCTGTCGAGAAGAGGCCTGCATATTATGATACAATAAAGGGGGATCCTGTAAAGGCATTAAAAGAAATGAACGCTAAATTGGAGAATAAAACAACTTCAAAGGATGAGTGGGATTCCCTTATAGCTTCCTGGAGGAATGAATGGAACTTAGCACTAAAGTCATCGATAGAGAAAAGAGGAAAAACGGTGAACCCTTCTATGTTCTTTTATAAGTTAAATAAGGCATTAGATAGGGAGAGAATAATAACAGCGGGTCAGGGCACCCATATAATATATGCGTATGATTTCCTTAAGGTTTATGCTCCTGGAACATTTCTAGCTTCCACAAACCTTGGAGCAATGGGCTATGCGCTTCCCTCTGCCTTAGGGGCTTCCCAAGCAAGACCAGACAAAAATATAATATCTGTTGTTGGAGATGGAGAGGTAATGATGGTTGTGCAAGACCTAGAAACTATTAGAAGAACGAATGCTAACGTTAAGGTGATAGTCGTTAACGATAACTCCTATAGGGTACTGTACCTCAGACAAGTACTCCAGAAAGGCGGAAGGGTGTTTCAGACGTTGCTTGGAAACCCTGACTTTAAGATGTTGGGCGAGTCTATGGGGATAAAGGCAATAAGCCTGAGCAATAACGACGAAGTAGATAAGGCTTTAGAGCTGATAAAGGAAAGGGGGCCAGCGCTTATTGAGTTAATTATAGATAGGGATGAAATACCACCGCTCAATATGGAATTTACCCTAAAGATGTCATCAGTCTAGCTGTTTGTCATGCCTTTTTCTTCTTATTTCTTCTATAGCACTTATAGCTTATAGATATAATATATATACGATTTTTTAGGCTAATGAAATAACATGAATCTACTGGGAAAATTCATGGGAATAAATTACAGTACTGCTATGAGATGGGTGCACGGATCAAGTAGGATAATGATATATGTATCATTAGTAGCCCTTACCATAGCCCTTTATATCATAACTGAAGGATACAGCTTTTACCACGCCGAAATTATGCTGATATCTTTTTTACCAATCTTCATTTCTGCTGTTGGTGCATCTTACGTCGGTTCTTCCCTTAAATCAAGTCAAAAATTTTCGGCGACGTTCCTACTCCTTCAGGTAGCATCCCTCTGGTCCTTCCTTCCCACAACGTTGCTAAGCATCATCTATAGGAGCTTTACACCACTTGAGGTGTCACTGCTCTTCTCCGGTATCTTAAACATGGTAACATCAAGCAGATCCAAGGGAGATGTTAGGCTCTCAATATTATTGTTTGGATACTCCTACATTATTTCAACTGTTTTCCTGATATTAAATCCTACAGGAGATATTTTTAAAATAGCGATAGGCTTTATTTACATTTATGCAGTCTCTTCAATATATTCTGTTACTATACACGCCTTCCCTGCGACATTCAAAGAGAAGCCTTCCATAGGGCTGGTTTCTTTGCTGTTTATAATTCAAACAATTTCTGCCTTAATATATAGGGATCTCTTCAAAATTTCTGCCCTTGTATTTTCCCTTAATACCCTTGTATACATAGCCTCGATTAACCTATACAGGTATAGAAGGTATGAAGAATTCATAAGAAAGACGAAAAACGCGGTTGCGAAAGGTGGGATGCTATACCTATTGTTTGGACACGAGCTTGTAGGTATATATTCTATCATATTGATTATATCCTCCGTTCTGTTCTATTTAAACGTGATTAGCATGCTGAGTTTCATACACATCCTCATAATTGGCTTTGTAGGCCTACACATATTCATTCACACACCCCTAATGCTACCAGTAATTTTAAAGTGGCCTTCCGCGAGGAGGTATAATCTATCACCTTATTTGCTCCTAATACTTTCTGCTGTGGTATGGCCGATAAACCAACACGTATCATTTATGCTCCTTGTACTCGCCATAGTGTTCCTCTATTTGATAGTGAGGCCGTCAAAGGAGCCATTACCCTTAAGCCTAGTAAAATAGAACCATCGCCTTTCCTTTGTTTAAATAGATAAGGTTTGGTTTATAGTGATAATACTTTTAGCAAAGGTTTTATTACCTGCGTGCATCTGTTGGCAGATAAAAATTATAGGTTTTCGTTGCTTGTAAAATCCCCCTTTCAAGGCAAGGATACAGAAGGGGTAGTTAAGTTTAAATAAAGTAAATAAGAACTAATGTTTCTGATGCCCTGTTGAGGAGGAAAAGCATAGCCAATACCTTAACTAGAGGTATGGGGGAGCGGTGAGCCCCCCGAACTCTCAAAGGAAGCTATGAGCATGAAGGCTATAGAAGTGGAGGGAAAAGCCTCACCCTAAAGGGTGAGGTAGCTCGCGTCGTCAAATAACGCTCTCCTTAGTAATTTGTTGCTAATCCTTATGCATGTAACAAAAACGCTGTATAATTAAAAAAGGAAAGATGATTAAAAAAAAAAAAAAAAGGCTATGCTTTATTTTAACTCTTTCTTAAACTCTTCTATTGCCCTCCTGATCTCATCCAAAGAAGCCTCATCTTCAAGTGAAGAGAGGTCTCCAGGTGACTTATTGAGATATACAGCCCTTATTACTCTCCTCATTATCTTACCGCTTCTTGTTTTTGGCATAGACTTCACTATCTCTATTCCTTTAAATACTGCTATTGGACCAAAGACCTTCTTTACGTGCTCCATGATTTCCTTCTTCAGCTCCTCGCTTCCTTGGTAACCGTGTTTAAGCACGACAAAACCCACTACAACTTGCCCTCTTATAGGATCTGGAACTCCTATAACAGCTGCTTCTGCTACCGCTGGGTGTGAAACTAATGCACTTTCAAGCTCGAATGTTCCTATTCTATGAGCAGCAACCTTTATCACGTCATCAGCCCTTCCCATGAACCATATATAGCCATCCTTATCTACATAGGCTGCATCCCCCGTATAGATGACACCTTTTAATGATGGCCTAGCCTCCCAATATGACTTCCAGTAGCGTTCTTGATCTTGCCAGAGCTCTGAAGTAAACCCTGGGAACGGGTTCCTAATAATCAAAACCCCTCTTTCTCCTGGCTTTACAGGTTCTCCAGTGTCCTCATCAACTACTTCCCCTATTATTCCTGGCAGGGGTATACCCGCGCTACCAACTTTTATTGGCATCATCTGTATTCCATACGTATATCCAACAACAGGAGCACCTGTCTCTGTTTGCCAGTAATGATCTATTACTGGCACCCTCCCATCCAAGACTTCATACATCAACCACTTCAGCGGCGCAGGGTTTAAGGGCTCTCCTGCAGAGAATATCACTTCTATGCTGGATAGGTCATGTTTTCTAGCGTATTCGGTGCCATACTTCATCAAGAGCCTAATCGCGGTAGGGGAGAACCATATTTTTGTTACTTTGTTCCTTTCTATTACTTCCCACCACATATCAGGCCTAGGGTAGTCTGGCACCCCGTCATATAATATGCTTGGTATACCAAAAATTGGCACGCCCCAGACCATATAGCTGATACCAGCCTGCCAGCCAACGTCACTAGTAATAAACCAAGTATCTGTTGGCTTTAGGCCATAGACCCACCTTGCCATTGTGACAACGTAGTTTTGGAACGGTCCATGCTTTTGAACGACAGGCTTAGGCTTTGCCGTGGTTCCGGATGTAGGCGTTATAAAGATAGGTTCGTTTGATTCTACCCACTCAACCTCACTACTCCCATCCTTTGAGTAGTCTAGGAATTCATCTAGGTACAAATCCCTGCCCCTAGTCATATTTACATCATTTTGAGAGTAGCCGGATTTGAGAACAACAATCTTCTTAACAGGTGTTTTAGCCCCAGCCACGGCTTCGTCGACAATAGACTTCAAGTTTAGCATCTTTCCCCTCCTAAGGTTGTAGTCCTGGGTAAACACCCATTCGGCGCCTACACCATCAATCCTGTCCCTTAACGCTCCTGCAGAGAATCCAGCATATACTGAAGAATGTATTGCACCTATTCTTGCAGCTGCGTGCAATATGGCAACTGACTCGGGCCTTGTTGGCATATAGGTTAAAACCCTGTCCCCTTTTTTAATACCAAAACCCCTCATAGCAGAGGCATACTTTTCTACCATCGACTTGTATTGTGAAAAAGTATAAGTCTTTGTAATGCCAATTTCCGTGTTCTCGTATATATAGATTGCCTTATTGCCATATCCCTTTTCTATTTGGTAGTCTATGTGGCTATAGGTAGCATTTGTTATCCCCCCAATAAACCACCTGTATGGTTTTCCGTTTTCGCCCCACTCAAAAGTCTTGTCCCACTTTTTCTTCCAATAGACATAGTTTGTGTTCTCCTCGGCAATCCTTTCCCAGAACTTAATAGGATCCTTCTTAGCAACTTCTATCAAATACTTAACATAAGGAGGTATTAATATGACTTCCTCACTTTTGTCAGATGACTCCATCATTTCCACCCATTTTTTTCCCACAGCTTGTATTCACCTGAGAATACTTAAGCTTTAACTCTTCAAAAATACATATTTAAGGTGGGACGAAATGTATCGATGGGTAAAAATTTTATCTCAACCGTTATACTACGCAATAGGTGGGGTAGCTTTGAAGATCATTGCCATAGACATAGGCGCTACCAACTTAAGGGTAGCTTTGTTTAACAATACAAAAAAAGTAGATGAGGTAAAAGAGAGGACTCCAAAGGACTCCCCAGAGTCCCTCTCAGCCAAGATAATAGAATGCATTGAAAGTTTATGTAAAAAAGGTGATTTTGATAGGATAGGAATCGGCTCTATTGGTCCACTAAATTTAGAAGAAGGCACAATAGAGATGGCACCCAACCTTGGATTAAGAAACGTACCGCTTAGAAACCCTTTGGTTAATAAATTTAAAAAGAGGGTCTACATAGCAAATGATGCAATGGCCGGCGTGTGGGCAGAAAAGGTCTTGGGGAAAGGAAAGGAAAGCAACGATATTGTATATTTGACTATTAGCACAGGTATAGGTGTTGGCGTCATAGTCGATGGAAACCTATTAGTTGGCAGGAGGGGAAACGCCCATGAAATGGGCCATGCAGTTCTAGACTATACTTCAAATGACATATGTGGATGCGGTGGTATTGGACATTGGGAAACGTTTGCCGGCGGTAGAAATATTAAGAAGGTAGCTCTTGAAAAGGCAACAGTGTGGAATGAGGAAAGAACGAATGCATATGACCTTGCAGTCAAGGGTAAACTTGAACCTGAAAAGTTATATCAACTAGCAAGGGAAGGGGATAAATTTGCAACCTACCTTGTAGATCAAATAAACAGGGTGCATGCGGCTGGAATTGCTTCAATAGTAGCTGCCTATGACCCTGAGAAAATATTTATTGGTGGTAGTATCTACCTATATAATGAGGATCTAATTAGGGCTTCATTAATTAAATATGCAAGGCTATATAGCGGCTTTGGGGTACCAGTGATCGAAAAGGCTTCCTTTGGGGACGACCAAGTTTTATATGGAGCTGCCAGTATTGCTATTAACCCGCCTAAGCAAATAGAAAGGTTCGCATCTAAGCTATAAATAAACGTGGTCAGCATTAAAAAGATTAATTAGCTTGAAGAACAAAAGATAATTGAGGTGTCACCTTCGGTAGGAAAAACCATAGTGTGTCTAAGGGGGGACTACCAAGCAATAAAGGTAATCAAGGAAAGGGAAAAGCTCCTATTAATGCAGGGTATTGTTATAATAAATGATTATAATAAAAACAACCACATGGGATTTGATGTAATTATTTCTCCTCTAAGGGGTACCCCTGAGTACACTGTCTACCATCCTTTAATCAGCTCATTTAAAAACGTTATCTATGAAGAAGACCCAGAGAAGGCCCTTAACAAAGCAATATCCTATCCTAATGAATCTTTTGATAAAGCAATAGTGGGAATAGATCCAGGAAAGCTATGTGGGTACGTTATCTTCGCTGATGATTTAATAATCAATGTAGGAAAGAGAGGTTGCGATGAAATAGGAGAAGAGATAAAAAGCAGGATATCAAAGATAAATCATAGGAGAATAGAAATTTTACTTGGCTCCGGTGAGGGATGGAGCGAGGCTAGCGTGTCGCTCCTAGATTCTGGCCTCTCATACAAGATAATTAGGGAAGATGAAGTAGCAAGGCGTATGCCAAAAATACCCATGCTTAACATCTTTAAGGATAGAGACATAAGATCTGCAGTAGCGATTGCATTAAAAGGTGGGAAGATGTGAAAGGATCTTTAGTTAAATTTTTGGATGAAGTAGGATATGAATATAATGAAAAAGCGCTTTCAAGGGAATATGAAGTTTCTAGGCTATTAAAGGACAGAGAAGGCAATGGAAGGGCGCAGCTCTTCAATATAGAAGATTCTGAATTGAGGTCTTCAGGCAACGTCGTTGATTCAAGGGATAAAGTAATAAAGGCTTTGATGGCAAAAAACCTAGAAGATGCCTATAGAAGGCTTATAGAATCCTCCTTGGAGGGTCACAACCTTAAACTGGTAGGGTCCCCAATATTAAGAGAAGCAAAACATGGTCTGAAGTCATTACCTTTTGTTAAATTTTATGAAAAAGATGGCGGGCTTTATCTAACATCTTCTCTAGTAATTTCATGCTTCGAAGGAATATGTAACTCCAGCATCCACAGGATTATGCTTCTTAATGAAAATGAAGGAGTTATAAGGCTTGTGCCTAGACACCTCTATTACCTTTACAAGAAAGCAATTAAGAAAGGCATGAGCCTGCCTATAAGCATCATAGTCGGTGTTCATCCAGCAATTATGCTTGCATCTTCGACCTCCCCCTCTCTGGGTCGCTTTGAAATAGAGTCTGCATCAAGCATCCTCGGAGGCCTCGAAGTTTACAGATCTCCAATTCATGGAAACCCTGTTCCATACGCGAGTGCTTTTATAGCCGAAGGCTACATTACGGAGCGTGAAGAAAACGAAGGTCCATTTGTTGAGGCCATGGGATGCTATGATAAAGTTAGGATGCAGCCCGTATTAAAAGTAAAGAGGGTTTATTTAAAGGCTGATGAAGTATCTCATGTCATCCTGCCAGGTGGTTTAGAACATAAAATGCTTATGGGTTTTCCTAGGGAAGCAAACATCTGGAATTCTGTATCAAAGGTTGTACCTAAGGTTTACGGGGCTAGGTTGACAGAGGCTAGTGGTGGTTGGTTACATGCAATAATATCTATAGAAAAAACCCATGATGGAGACGGGAAAAATGCGATACTTGCTGCATTTGCATCTCATCCCAGCCTGAAGCATGTAGTAGTTGTTGACGGAGACATAAACATAGATGACCCGGGTGAAGTAGAATGGGCAATAGCAACAAGGTTTCAAGGAAAGGACGACCTAGTTATTATAAATAATGCAAGGGGTTCTTCCCTTGACCCTAGCTCTATTAATGGTAACACGACAAAGATAGGCATAGATGCCACCATGCCACTAGGCGATAGGGAAAGATTTGAAAAGGCCAAGATACCAGGTTAGAAAAACATTTATCCCTAAACCACTTATAGATAGCGAGCGTGAGCTATAGTGGATCCTGAGGAGAAGCTGGAGCTGATAAAAAACAACTTGGTTGAAATTATTACAGAGGAAGAACTAAAGGAAAAGGTTGAAAGTGGCCAGAAATTAAAAGGTTACCTTGGATTCGAGCCAAGTGGTCTAGCTCATATAGGAATGCTTATATGGATGTATAAAGTTAAGGACTTGATAGACGCTGGCCTAGATTTTTATATATTAGAGGCAACATGGCATGCTATGATAAATGACAAATTGGGAGGCAACATAGAGCTACTCAGGAAGGCTGCAAGGTTAATAAGGGATATAATGGCTTCGTTGGGTATTGATACTGGAAGAATAAACTTTATTGATGCAGAGAAGTTTGCATCTGATAAAGATTATTGGGCACTGGTTATAAAGGTTATGAAAGCGACAACCCTTGCAAGGATGAAAAGGGCTATAACAATCATGGGAAGAAGCATGGATGAAATAGAACTTGACAGCTCTAAACTTATATACCCAGCTATGCAGGTAAGTGACATATTATATATGGACCTAGACGTAGCTTTGGGAGGATTAGATCAGAGAAAAGCCCATGTGCTTGCTAGGGAGGTTTCCGAAAAAATGGGTGTTAAGAAACCAATAGCTCTGCATACTCCTATACTTACATCACTTTTGGGCTCTCAAAGGATGGAACCAAAAGAAGCCGATGAGAATGCTGCAAGCTTAAAAATGTCGAAGTCTAAGCCATCATCCGCAATTTTTGTCAGTGACCCACCAGATATAATAGTCAATAAAATCAATAATGCCTTCTGTCCTTTAAAGCAAATTGAATACAACCCAATACTTGAGATAAACAAATACCTCCTCTTTCCGAGAAAAAACTTTAAGCTATATATAGAAAGACCTAAGAAGTACGGAGGTGACATTCTAATAGAATCATACGAAGACTTAGAAAGGCTGTATGCTGAGGGGAAAATACACCCAGCAGACCTAAAGAATGCTACAGCAAAAGAGGTAATAAAGATGCTTGAGCCCGTTAGAAAGCTGTTTAGCAAGAGCGAAACGATTGAATTAGTGAAAGAAATAACAAGGAATACCACCAGGTAGGTTTTTGGTTGAATCTTTAATAAACTTATATGCTCCCGAGTCTAAATCTCAAAATAGCAGAAAAGGATGGGGATATCATAAGGGTTTTGTGATATCTCCATCTTTGATAATATCAAGGTGTTAGAACTTGAAATATCTGATAAAGGCTTCATTCGAAGTGGATGGTAGGGTTGATAAACACGACGTAATAGGTGCAGTCTTCGGTCAGACAGAAGGGTTATTAGGAAGCGAATTTAACTTAGAAGAACTTCAAGATAAGGATAAAATAGGCAGGGTTCACATTGATATGAAATACCAAGGCACAAAAACCGTTGGAATGCTGCAAGTACCAAGTAACTTAGATAGGGTTGAAACCGTCCTGCTCGCATCAATGATAGAGGCTGTCGATAGGGTGGGGCCTTATAGTGCAAGGATCTCAATAGACGATATTCAAGACCTAAGGATAGAAAAGATGAAAAAGATTGTAGAGAGGGCTAGGGAACTCCTGCAAAAAGTTAAGGAGCAGGAGCCAGATATAAAAGAGATAATAAGGCAGATATCACAAAAGCCAGAGGTGCAGCCAAAACCTATAGAGTATGGCGAAGAAAAACTACCCGCCGGGCCAGATGTAGAAAAATCCGATACGGTAATAATAGTTGAAGGTAGGGCTGACGTTATTAACCTTCTAAGGTATGGCTATACAAATACCATAGCGTTAGAAGGTGCCAGGGAAAAAATACCAAAATCGGTAATTGACGTTACGAAAAACAAGAAAGTCATAGCATTTGTTGATGGCGATAGGGGAGGCGATTTGATCCTTAAAAACTTGTTAGATCAGGTACACGTCGACTATGTGGCAAGAGCCCCTGATGGTATGGAAGTAGAACAGCTCACTGGCAAAGAAATAGCGAAATCGCTGTCTCAAATGCTTCCAGCGGAAAAGGTCAAAGAGCAACTCAGCACCATAAAGGAAACAAAGGAAGAAGCTGAGAAAGCTCATAAAGAAACAACACCAATATCAGAGAAAAAGCCTACCGCTAAGGTAGAAGAAGTTAAAGCCGAAGAGAAAATACAACCCGCACAATTGGTAGTTCCGAAGGAAATAATAGAGAATATAAAAAACATAAAAGGTACATTAGAGGCAATAATTTATGACAAGGAATGGAAGGAAGTAGCAAGGACTAAGGTCAAGGACCTCTTCTCTTGGATAGAGTCGTCCCAAAACGGTTCAGCCTATGCTGTATTATTCGATGGAATCATAACTCAAAGGATATTGGACATCGCTGCTGAAAAAGGAGTAGCGCTACTCATAGGTGCAAGGATGGGCAACAAGGTCTCTATAAAGAAGGGCGATGTAAAGTTTGCTACCTTTAATGATTTAACTTGAACCAAAGAAGTCAAATAAAGAAGGCTGCCTTGTCCCTGTCTTTAATTCTTTTTCTGTAATGCCAAAATAGCTTAGTATTCTTAACGCAGCTGGTATTATTTGCTTGTCTATGTAGTAGTTATCGTCTATATCAGAAATGCTCACCGTAAAATATGGCCTAGCCTTCTTTGATACGGATCCAGGTCCTTTGATTATAACATAGCCGATTTTATTGCCTGGACTCACTTTGTATCCCATCCTTTCCATTATCTTGGCAACGTTTGTGTGGGGCGTCTCAGCTTCATATTTGCTTATATCCTTAGTTAACGTCTTCCAGACTATTAATTTATCAATGCCTATCTTCCTGTTCTTTAAATTATCTATTACTTCCTTAACATATTCAACTGCCCTTTTAGGATCGCCTGTCCTTAAAACGATCTTGGCGATGCTAGTTTGAACCTCCTTTGAGAGTTCACTCCAATCCCCCCTGGCAGCTTCAAACCCTACTATGTCTATCCTTCCATCTGACAGCAATCCTGCATACCTCTTCTTTGCTTCGGTGAAGAAAATTCTCTTATATACCTTGTCAATTTTGATCTCGAACTCCATCTCTTTTGAAACAAAATCTATCACCTTTTGGATTTTTTGTCCATCATTTGAAACGAATAGGCTGTCTGTATCCCCATAATATACCTTTAGGCCTATTGACTTTGCATATGCTATAGACCTCCTTATCAGATCCCTTCCCCATGCCGTTATGGCCTCTGCGCATCCTCTACAATACCACCTTGCAGCAGCCCAACCAAGGTAACCATAGCTGGCATTTGCAAGGACTTTTATGGCTCTTTGCCTTTCATTCAACAAATTATATTCTGAGGTACCTTCCTCATAAGACTTCATTCTTTCCTTTATTTCTTTCCTCCATCTTAAGAACCTCTGCAGTACTTGTTTCATAAAGCCTGGAGTATCACCACAGAACTTTTGGTTAACCTCTGGCGCTGTGTATATATTTTTGCAACCCCCACCTTCTCCTTCAATAATGGTATCTGGTCCTACGTTATACCTCACCATGATACTAGGGTACATGCTTGCGAAGTCCAAGACTGCTACGTTCTCATGAATTCCAGGGTGTGGTTTTAATACAACACCCCCAACATAGGTTTCTGTTTGTCTTTCTGCTCTGTTTGGCATAAGTTCTCCTTTCTTTTTCGCCTCCCTCATAAGCCTAGCCTCCAACCTAAAAGCAACGCTTGCTGCCATTACCTGGTCCATTGGAAGGCCACTTATGATGCTCAATTGAGCGCCAAAGGGGAGGAATTTAGATGCAAGCCCAATAGTAGAGTTAACGTCATCCATAGAGTATCTCTTTAGAGTTGGCCTCTTCTGTAGATCATCCCAATACTCAGATATCTGCCACCACTCTATGTTTACCCTTTTATCCTTAGGCATAACACCTAAGTAATCAGATACCTCAACAAGAGATTTGAACTTTATCTCTTGTAGCTCTTCAGCAAAATCATACAGATCAACATTTAATCTGCCCTGTATTGAATAGTGGCCGAAGACACTCATGTTTGGAGGTGATGGATTTTTTCTACCCACATCAAGCCTTATTCCATGTTTTTTGGCCCTTTCAATCAAGTATGGCCAATCAAACTTGTTTTGGTTGTAGCCAACAATTATGTCAGGGTCTTCCTTTTTAATTAATTCCACAAACTCTTGGATTAGCGAACTATCATCATGACCTATAGCCTCAAGGACTATGGGATCCTTTTCATTGCCATGTCTAATGCTTATCATTATTATAGGGTCCCTAGAAGGATCCGGGGTTCTACGCGGATTATACACCTCTATATCAAATGCCATTATCCTTAGACCTTCTAAAGGATTGACGTTAACCATCTCTTGATCTTCAACGATGTCGCCATTTATCTCATATAGTTCATCAACGATAAATGGGTTCTTGTCAATAGGATTAACGCTTGCTTTGTACCATCTCATGGGGTATAAATTTTTGTCTAATAAAAATCTCATGGAGAAACGGATATCAGCCTCTAAAACGTCTTTAACCCCTTCTATCCTGCTCAGGGTTTCCCTATATTCCCTCACACTTTCTGGTATTGTAGTTGTAATCTTTAGGACTTTTTTCGGTTTACCTAAATAGTTTAGGGTTAAGCTTTCTACCCCCAGAATAGGGCTCTTTTGCTTGGAGTATTTATATATAGACTTTATTATTTTTTCCTCATCAGCTTTCTCATCTAATAAAAGGTAAAAATAAGGTCTGAACGAACTATAGGTAAGCGTTACCCTTTTATTATACCTATCTCTTCCCCAAAGCATTATTATAGGTTTGTTGTTGCTTATTTCATAGCTTATATCAAGGAGTTGAAAGCTAAGCTCCTTTCCCATTTCTCTGCCCTGATATTATGTGTAAACCAAAATCTTTAAGCTATTGGTTTCTATAGCCTCTTTACAATGCTTTAAAGCCCTGTCAAAAGCCTTTAAAATGTAATGGAAGCATCAAAGAAATTTTTTGGTAGTAATTTGCCCTGAGTTTAAATCCAAGGCAAGCTAGGGTAGGATGCAACTCCTTGGATAAGAGCTCTTATATATTGTGTGAGTTCCTTATATAAAAACTACAGGGTGTTATAAACCACTTGCGACAGAGGGCTTTGTGAGTATTGCAAAGAGGTTTTCCATAGATGTGATAAATATCTTATTTACTTCCAGTGTTTCCATAGTCTCAATGCAATGAAATGTGGGTAGAAACATAATGCGTCTCGATGGAATTTGCAATGGATTGGAAATAATGTTACTTAAGCTAACACTTTTTGGAAGTACAGCTATTAATAACACAAATACATTAGATACGCATCCTAAACAACCTGAAGTGTGTTACCTTAACCATTTTATCCATATTACAATCAATGACCTCTTCTTCGAATGCATTTTCATGGAACCCTATTGAACTAAGGGCTTTACGAAAATGTTCAACCCCATTAGAAACTACTCCTATAGAATCAAAGCGCTTTGCCTTCTCTAACGCTTCTGATACTTGCCTTGACCCTGTCAGATATAACAACGCCCTGAGAGAAGCGTTGCTTAACCTTGCCTCTTCAAGATCATAGTCTTCCATAACATAGAAATAGATAAAAGCTAATAAACAGGGGTCCTCACCTTTATTAACGCTAAATATAAGGCTCCTTGGCTGGTTAAGCTTAGATACCTGCGATAGCGTAGCATTATCTATATCAAATTTCTCTATGATAGAAACGTATATTTTATCTAATGGAAACTTAAACCTATATACCTTCATCTTATTTTGCTCCATCAATTATAGAATTTATTTCAGATTCTATAACACTTTCCTTCTTCATGCCAACGATTTCAAGTATCGTTGAGTTTGTGTATGCATTATATACGATTAAAGTTGGCACTGCCTGTATCCCAAGCTGATATGAAGTAGCAATTATCGGATACAGGTCTTTTATGGTAGAATTAATTTCGCTTGCATTTATTGTAAGGTTATATTTTTTCATAATACTATAGAGCGTAGAGGGGGTTGGGGGCTTTGGAGGGGTAGCCCATAATCCTAGGCTTTGATTCTTAAAATATGTATAGATGCTGCTAACGTACTGTGCGTAAGACTTATCTAATACCATGTAGTACTTCTGAAAACCGTATTTTTGGTAGATAAGGTCTAAAATGGCGATCATCTCTAACGAATATGGATGAACAGGTATGCCCACAAACTCCACCCTAGCATAACCTTTTTCAGCTATAGAGTAGAAGTAAGGGAGCGTGCCGTTTAGCTCTACTGCGCAATAAGGGCATTCTGGATCGTAGGCTATTATTATATAATACTTTGAGCTATCGTTTCCAATGCCTGGCATTAAATAAGAGTTCTTGTAAGACAGTAGCGTTGCAAAAGTTATTTTCTCTTCTTCTGTTGTATTAGGTGTATTAGAGAAGGTAGAGGACTTTATGGAAGTTGTTGGATAAACACTTCCTTTCTTATGCCCATATTGCATTATTCCTGCCGATATAGCAATTACCAATGCAACAACTATTATGGCAACAGCATACCATTTATTCATCCCATTACGCCCAAAAATTATTTTTGTTGCATACCAGTATTTTCATTTTCGCTTTGTTCTATTTCTTTTAATTCCTTTTCAAGTTCTTTTTCAATCTCCTCAATGGGCTTTGGCGGGGGCGTTGTTGCCAAAGTATAACCTATCCAGCCTATCACAGCAAACACAGCTACTATGGCAACACTACCTGTTAATTTTAGCAAAAACATGGATGCCACGGAGGCCCATGGTGGATACCAAAGTAAAAGCAGATACACAACAATTATAACTATCGAGGCCACAAGCAATAAAGCACCAGTTGATTTATCCTTGTTCAAACCATCTCCCTCTCTTGCTTTACATTTTAGGTTATTAGAGCCAGAGATATATAATCTTATCGCATTCATACATTCATCATCTTATCATCTTTTCTAATATCTCATCATTGTCATCCTTAACGTTTTTGTCCCCTTCTACGTCTCTTTTGTTACTTTCAAGTTCATTCATTATTGCAGTTATTTTTTCTACTATTTCGCTATTTACCTCTTCTATGCTTCTTATACTTCCCTTGTTACTTTCAAGTTCATTCACCACAACGACCCTTGCTCCTTCCTTTTCTGCTCTCTTCAACGTATATCTGAACCTTTTTTTAACCTCTTTTAAAAACGCCTTTTCCTCAAAGACACTCTTCCTTTCCCTCTCCCTAATTCTTCTCATAACTACCTCTATGGGTACATCTAAATACACTATAATATCGGCGTTTGGGGCAAACTGATTTATTCGATGAACCCACCCTTCTGGCTGGTATACCCCTTGGTACGCGAAGCTGCTGTATTTATACCTATCGCAAATAACAATGAAGCCCTTCTCCAGTAGCTTTAATATGCCCTCATTTTTCCCATCGCCATATAACACGTGGTAAAGCCTGTCTGTTGCGAAGAGCAATGCTAGGAGCCTGCTATCTACCCTTTCTTTATATATTGTGGACTTTATTAACTTGCCTATATCGCTATCTGTCGGCTCTTTCGTATAGACAGCTTTCATCCCAGCCTTTTTTAGCTTCTCAGCAACCAGCCTACTGTGCGTGGTTATGCCACTACCGTCAACCCCCTCAAAAGCTATAAATATTCCCCTCAATTCTACCTCCAAAGCAAGTTTTTAGGGCACCTTTTTAAAAAGGGGTTAGGGGGTTAATCTTTGAAGAATTTTAGGTAAGCCTAAAAACCTCTAGGCGAACAAAATAGAATAGGAAGTGAGAGAGGGAGAAAAGGAGAGAAAAAGATGAACCACAAAAGATTACTAAAAGCCTTTGGACCTGCATGGCTGGTAATGATAGCGAACGTAGATATTGCCTCAATAGTCGAGGGCATGCAATCTGGTATATCTTGGGGCTATCACATGATATTTATCATGCTCATTCTAACAATACCCCTTTTCTTTATTCAATACCTAGCTGGTAACCTTGGAACGATTTCAGGGAAGGGATTAGGTGAAGCTATTAGAATAAAATATGGGAGTAGGAAGGCAGTACTTGCTTCTATGCCTATGGCAATTACAGACTTCTTGGAATATGTCATAGAATATGCTGGGATAGCAATTGGTTTACAACTACTTGGGTTTCCACTCATCATAGGCCTACCTTTGTTTTATGTATTGCATATAGCCATCGTAACTAGCAAGAAGTATGAAGCAACGGAAAAGTTCCTCCTACCAGTCAGCTTCATATTAGTAGCCACAATAATAGTCCTTTCTTTTTCCTTTCCAATAAACTTTTATAACCTATTTAAATTTGGACTTAATCCGATACAACCCTATGCTAATCCCAGTTACCTTTACCTAATGGCGGCATCCATAGGGGCTGTGATAATGCCATGGATGCTGTTTTTCCACTCAGGTGCGGATGCAAGAAAAACAGCTGAAGGTAATATAAAAAAGCATGAAAACCTGGAAACCCTAATAGGCGCCATAGTTTCTGAAGTATTGATGATCATAACAGTCATTTTTGGTTGCAATATGAGAAAAATCGACCCGCCAGTTGCTGACAGGCCAGAGTTAATTATAGACGCAAGCCTGCTGCACAAAATATTTACAAGCATAAGCCCTAGCTTAAACTATATCATGGCCATAGGGTTTATAGCCTCGGGGTTTTTAGCACTAATAATCATTTCTATGGCGTCTGCCTGGGGTACATTAGAAGCCCTTAACGTGAGATCTCATAAGGCCTACCTTATAATATATTCTACGGAGTCACTACCAGCAATATTTATGGTGCTTATTATTAGAAACTTAATTTACTTAATGATAGAGCTTATGGTAATATACATCGTCATCTTGATACCCTTGCTTTACTTTTTAGGAAAGACGGCTTCGGATCCCATTATAATGAAGGGCAAAGAAATAACTGGCGTTAGACTCAAAATATATTGGATAATTTCTGCATTAGTTATATTTGCTGGCCTCCTCGGATTGGTCTCTTCACTCCCATAATCCTATTATAATCTCATTGGTGCTTCTTGCCTCTCTGTATGAACCTATTGACGCTTTCCCAAAACAAAAAGTTAATTATTATATTAGGGATATTAATATTTAGTACCTATGATTAGAAAAGGCCGCTACTGAAGTGGTGAAGAGGGGCCAAAGCGATGAGGTACGATCAACTCTTCTCTTTAGGATTAATATAATCTAGGATTCTTAAAAAATCCTTTCCACCGTAACCATGAATCTCTGCTTCCTTGAATAATTGACCAGCTGCTCTAATGGTTGGCAATATAAACCCTACATCGAATGCAGCCCTGCTGGCATACTCAAGTATGCTAGAAGCCGAGTTCATCTCTAAATAAGCCTCTTGTCCCACAGAGGCTATCCTATTGAAATAGTGTTGTAATAAGCTAGAGAGGGGCGTTTTATCGCATATCTTCTTTATGATACCCTCTTCTATTCCATAAACCTTTGCAAGGTTTATCGCTTCGCTCAAGGTCAATATAGAAGATAAATAGGCAGACCCTATAGCCAACTTTGCAACTATCGCCTTATAAGCTTCTTTCCCAACTTCAATAATACTACCAATATTGCTCAGAACTAGCCTAGAATATCTGATGCAGTTATTTTCTCCTGCAATTAAAAAGACGGCACTTCCATCATTTATATCTCTCGCGCCTCCAAGCATTTGTGCTTCTACATAGCAAATACCAAGATCTTTTAGGCGCTCAGAGGAAGCCTTACTTATCTTCGGGGAAATCATTGTTGAGTTTATAAACAACAAACCATCAGACCTCCTCATTTGAGAAACGATTTCTAGGAATATGTTTTCATCTGGTAAAATAGAGATCGCAGCATCTGCTCTCTCAATAGCAGTCCAAGGATTCTGAAAAACGTCAGCGCCTATTTTGTCTGAAAGATCCTTTGCATTTTCAAGATCCCTGTCCCACAGGTAAATACTAAAACCTCCCTCGGAAAATTTTTTGGCGAATAGACCTCCAATGTTTTCCGTACCCAATACCGCTATCTTTATCTTAACCACCCCTTTAACAGCTTTGTTTCCAGCTTTAAATAGAAGCTTTGTGCAGGTATTTAGGTCAATAGCTAACCAATGGCTATTTTACGTTTTATTGAAACAAAAAAGGTGGAGGTTAGACATTTCAAAGTATGCATATATCAATTAAAAAAGGCAGGGTTAGAAAAATGCAGGAAAAGATATGCCCAGTATGCGGGAGGTCGAGCAAAGAGGTAAAGTTTATAGGGAATATGTGTAAGGATTGCTTTATTAAGCATGTAGGCCTAGCCAAAATTCCGAATAGCATTGAGTTCACGTATTGCCCTATTTGCGGGTCTTATAAGCAAAGAGGCCAATGGGTTAATCCTTCGAATAATGTGGAAGACAATGTAATTAGTTTTGCAAAGTCTGCCATAATGCAGAAAATTAGGACAAACCCCCCAATAACTGATATCTTTATTAAATCAATAAAACCATTAGGCTACCTTAATTCTAATACTGTGATACTTGAAGTGGATTTAGCTTCTATATATGATAAGATAGAACTAGTAGACAGCAGAACCCTCACCCTAAAAATGATCAAACAAATATGCCCATCATGTTCAGCTATGAAATCACAAAGGGGATACAATGCGATAGTACAGATAAGAGGCTATCCACAAAAACCGGAGGGTTTTCATCGCGAAATCAACCATGAGTTACAGAGCATAGTAAGTGAATTGCAAGGTGAAATAGTGAAAATAGAAGAAGTGAAAGGAAAAGGGGTAGACCTATACATAAGGAACCAAGACGTCGCGAGAAGCATAGCATCAAGGTTTAAGGGGAAATATCTAGCAAAGGTGGTTGAGACTTATAAGCTAATGGGATTAACTAAGGATGGGAAGAGAAAAGGTAGGCTTTATATTTCTATAAGGGTGTTAAACCTATCGCCAAAAGACTTGTTTATATACAACAAAGAACCATACGTGCTTTTATCTAAAGGCAAAGATGGCATTACTGCTAAGAATCTACACACAAATAAAAAGTTATTCATCAAGACAGAGAACCTATGGAGGTCTAGCTTTCACATATATGACGCTAGTAAGAAAGAAGTTATGTTATTGTTGAAAGATAAAGGAAAAGTGCTTTTCTCAGAACCTAATGGAAATTACTTTGAATTTCCCATGGAATCCGTTAATTCTTTTGTACCAATAATAAAGGAGGGAAAGAAATACCTAGCCTATGTATTTAATGATACAATAACCATTTTGGAGGAAAGCAAAAATACTGGCGTTAAGAAGGCTTAGAAAGGTTAATATAACCTAATAAACAATAGAATGATGGAGGAAAGACAAAATTGGTTAAGCAAAAAGGTCGAAATAGCAAACCCGGGAAAAAAAGCCTAGTCCTTCCTGATGAGGAGGAAGGAACCATAATATGTACCGTTCAAAGGATTATAGGTGCTGGTTTTGTTGAAGTCTTGTGCGCTGATAGACAACAATACAAGGCTTGGATCCCCGGTAGGATGAGAAGGAGGGTTTGGCTTTATGAAGGCGATATAATATTATTCCTTCCATGGGGAACATCAGACATGAAAGGTGAAGTCGTGCATAAATATAGGCATGATGAAATTAAGGTATTAATGCAAAAAGGATTGATCCCCGAGGATTTATTAGGAGAGGAAGGTGAGTGATAGGTTATTTCGAAAAAAAGAAAAAGGAGAGGAAAATTATAAAGGATGAAGATGTTGTAAAAACTGTGGACGAGGTTATGGATTCCTTTACTAACTATCACATCTATAAACTAGTAAATAAAAAGGTAATAAAGGATATAAAGGGTTCTATTAGCGGTGGGAAAGAATCCAAGGTTTACTGGGGCAGGGACTGGAATAGTAACGATATTGCAATAAAGATCTACCTAACTTCTTCTGCTGAGTTTAGGAAAGGAATAAAGGAATACATATTCGGAGACCCAAGATTTAAGAGGCTCCCAAACAAGTTTAGGTCCATAATATACCTTTGGGCAAAGAAAGAATTCAACAACCTTGTTAGATTAAAAAACTTTGGCATTAGCGTTCCCAGGCCAATAAGCCTCTCTGGAAATGTACTTGTTATGGAATTCCTAGGAGAGAGAGGGTATAGGGCCCCACTCTTAAGTGAGATATATAAGGAACTCAGCAAGGAAGAGCTACTTGAGGTTTACAGGCAGGTGAAAGAAAACCTAATTAAAATGGTGTGCAATTCAAGGATAGTGCATGCCGACCTCAGCGAGTTTAATTTGGTGTATTGGAAGAACAAGGTATATATAATTGACGTATCCCAGTCGGTAGAAATAGATCATCCAAAGTCTTTGGATTTTTTAGAGAGAGACATAAAAAATGTCTATAAATTCTTCTCAAAACTTATTGACATAGGTGAATACGACAGCCTAGAAGGGGATGTTAAGCATTGCATAAAGATGAAAATACAGGGAAAATAGAAAAGTGGGTTAAGCTATACGCACAAATTCCTGTTGAAAGCTACCAGAGAATAGCTAGTGAAATAGAGAAACTAAAAGAATTGATAAAGAAGGACTATGGCGTTTCAATAACCCTTGATAACGAAAATTCTATAGCTATTATAAAGCCCGTGAGCGAAGGTTCTTCCCCAGCGAACCTGATGAAGGTTAAGGATCTAATTGCCGCCCTAAGCATAGGCTTTACTGGAGAGGAGGCGATGGAACTGCTAAGATCTGAAAACATACTAATAACAATAGACATAAAATCAAGGCTTGGGAATTCTAAGAATCATGTAAGAAGGATACTAGGAAGAATTATTGGAGAAGGGGGAAGGGCCAAAAGAACGCTAGAAGAGATAACAGGTACAAGAATACATATAGGCAGTCATGCAATAGGTATCATCGGGGACTATGAGAGATCAATAATAGCACAGTACGGTATTGATATGCTAATAGAGGGTAGAATGCATGGTACTGTGTATAGAAAGCTTGAGGAAATGATGAGGGAAGTTAAGAGGCGGGAAATAGGAAACATATGGCAGAAAAGGTACCTTGAATAAGACAGAG
>Ga0256829_1000440_pt1 | contig 42649 bp, 37 predicted proteins | sample 131447metaG_FD_185979 | JGI IMG/M metagenome (GOLD analysis project Ga0256829, IMG submission 185979) | Hydrothermal vent microbial communities from Lau Basin, Pacific Ocean - 131-447 | ecosystem: Environmental > Aquatic > Marine > Hydrothermal vents | place: Pacific Ocean: Lau Basin | collected... | reverse complement strand
GTAAACTTTGATAGAAAAAAGAGACTTATCCAATCCCTGATAGTAGAGAAGAGAAACACCGCGAATCGAGGGAGAAAAGTACACCGGATAATTCGAGTAGTATAGAATAGATACGGGGCCAGAAAGTTCACTCTGGCTGTTGTAAACTGATGAAATGCTGGCATCAAAACTTCTCACAGAGATGTTGCTGGGATTGATTTGCATAGATACCGTTAAGCTCGTGTTTGATGCTACATACCTACCATTGAAACCGAAATATATATTGCCAACAGAGGAGGCGTAGGCCGAGAAATAGTACTGGCCACGCGTGAGCACAATAGAATAATTATGAGATGTCAGGAGGCCTGTCCTGAGAATGGCGGAATTGGAAGTTATCTCAAACACCTGAGAATACGATGTCAACCCTTCCACCTTGCTGTGAACAGTAACGTTATATCCCTGAGTTAAAGTTATATTTAGAGATGTTCCTTGATCAAGAAACACAGTTTTCATGAAGACTCTATCACCGGATGATGCGTAAACTGTGTAGAGACCTTCAGGAATAACGGTTGAGTATTCAGTTCCTTCAACCTTGATGGTCTTCGTTATATTCGCAGCACTCCCTCCAGCGAAGAATTTTATCGTTAACGGCGAAACGGCACCGCTTATTCTACCGTATATTCTCACCGAAACCTCGGGTGTGAGGTTGGCGGTCGTGTTCAATCCCCAGGAAGAGAATGATACATTTTGCTCATAGGATGTCGAGTTCAGCACAGAAGCGGTAACTGAATAATCGCCAGGATAAACCCACAAAATTGCCCTTCCCGAGGAGTTCGTAAGGTTCCAGGTGCTGTAGGTAGGCGATACAGCGGAAACGTTGTAACCTTCCAGTGGGAGACCATTACGCATTACTTTTGCATATATGACATCATATGTCACATAAACGTTGTACACGGTGGATGAGCCGGCCCTAACAAGAGCGCGCATAAGGTTTTTGTAGACCTTCCCACCGGTTATAACCGAAACGGAATAATTGTAAGGCGGTAAATTCTTGATCTGGTAGTCTCCTCCAGTGATATTTGCGGTAACACTGTACCCGTAGGTGCTGTTAGAATAGATGATTTTGCCAGATTCAATGGGCTTCATAAAGAAGCCAACCTGCCCCTTGTGTACCTCTCTCAGAAATTCGTACTGGAAGTGGACATTCCCGCTCACCTCAGTGTTGTTCAAAACATAGTTGTGAACAATGTAGTAATCTGGAAGCCCTGTTGTGGCATTGTAGGATGTGGGGATTCTGTTGGCCTGATCCTTTGTAATGTTGACCTTGAAGCTCCCTATGACAGATTTACCTGTGAGGAAGAATTTTGTAAATTTACCGGTTGATATTATTACAGTATCATCCCCCGGCAAACCAACCAGGTGGTAGTATCCATTCTTGTTCGTCTTCGTATACTCATGCGGAACGCCATACTGATCGAATATGGTAACGTAAATACCCTGTGTCGGTATCCCTGATTTCGTGACAATTCTTCCAGATATCTCCGCACCAGGATAGTAAGCAACTATGGGTGAGGCAAATCCCATAACCTGATCAGGTGGAGGGAAAATAAGCACTGTACCCTTCTTCTCAAGCCTGTACTGATAAGCCTGCTGGAGTGAGATCACCTTCCAGGAATGCGGATGGGCTCTTGCATTGTGGTAGGGATTGTAGAATATGGGAAAATATTCAACGATGAAATGACTCATGTTCCAGGCTGGTTCCAAACTCATATTGTTTTGCCCATAGTTTATCCCTGGCAAGCCCTGCTTCTGGCCAACGGCGTAGGGTGGATATCCAAATATAAAGCGGTATATGCTCGTGTTGTAGAATGCAGGTTTGTACTGGATCTTATACCCCACCGGAATCTTGCCGGGAGGCAATTGGCTAAGGGGATAGGTACCATTCTGAGTTACGGCAAAGATGTTGTAGTACTGATAAGGAACGATCTCTCCCTCATAATTGTAAGAGGGATGATCAGTGAGATACGCTGGAGCATAAAATATACCTGTGTTGTTCCCTGAGAACGGCAGGAGAGATGCTCCGTAGGTGGTGAGCCCAATGTACTTAATATTGAAACCGGTTATCCGGATAATATTTTGATAAGCATTAACCAGCGTGGATGTGTTGTAGTAATGCGATAGCTGCCCAGAGACGAGGGCGAAATAGGCATTGAGACGACTTATATCGGGGATATACTTTCCGTAGATTGATGGATGCTCCTGGATCAGATATGCGTATTTCAGAGGATCCTTTACGAAATTGCTTATGTTTTTGGCTTCCCTGTATCCAAACCAGTATGATAAAGCATTGAAAACCTTCGGGGTAAGGGATTTGTTATGCTCATAGGATCCCTGTATATCTCTAGCCAGAAACAGTGATATTATCATACTCTGATTCTGGGCCAGCAGAACCTGACCTGCCACCTCATACCCTTGTTGGAAATCATCCGCAACAGTGGGATGTTTACCCTGAACCAGTTCCTGGAAACCATAGTCCCACCATGAGACATAAGCAGGCCTCTGATCGAGAGGAACGTTTCGGTCCTGATTTCCCAGCCATAGCAGGCTCTGGCTGAGTGGTTGGCTATCATTGGTTACATAAAACCCATACGTTCCGACGAATTGCCCGGCGTTCTGCGAATAATTCGCAGGCCGCATGAAAGATGGAAGGGAGTAGTATATCTGATTGTTTATCTGACCCGCATTGTTTGCAGGAACAGCAGCGTTAACCATTGCTGATCCGGCGGGTATTGTCAGGGTGAGAACGAGTATAATTACAAAAGCAGCATGGAGTCCTTTGATATTGCCCTTTATGGACTTCCTGATCCCCATCTGAATGGAAACTTTTCTCTTCTTGAGATCACTCAACCTGACAGTGTCCGCCAAAAATATGAGAAATCCTGCACCCAGAGCGGCGTATGCTGGGGCTGCCGTAACGTTAAATCTTGCTGCCGCGAAACTCATATATATTGATATTATTGAAAAGATGAAAATGAAAAGCATTGATTCATTCTTGCTTTTGAGGTATCTATAAACGATATAGGCTATTCCTGACAAACCCAGTATGAACTGAAAAGCGCCAAATCCACTCACATATTCACCAAGAGGCGGAGAGGCTGCTTCTGCAATAGTGCGGTACACCCTACTCTTCACAAAGTAACCACTACCGCTTAGAAGATACGTTATGAAAGAGTGGTAGAACACATCTATGAAGACAAAACCGATAAGACTGATCACAACAAGAAGTGATACGGATATCAGCCAGGGTTTTCTACCGATAATGTTCACAAGAACTGCAAATCCAATGGTCACAAGACCGAGGTATAGCTGTGGCATATACCAGTATGAGGCATTTCCAAGATTTACATAATAATAGGGGGGCAGAGTGAGAGCAAAAATAAAGTAGAGAATCACCACAATGAGCAAATATCCACTGGGCTTCTCCCTGAAGAGATTCAGTATCAACTGAACGAATATGTAGATTACTATGATAGCCTCAATATATGCATAGCCCTGCCAGGCGAGCGCCAGTGCTCCCAGGGACGTTCCAGCTAGCATTGCATATATAGCTCCCACCCTATTCTTCCGCAGATAGCTCAGAACCGCAGGGAGGTGCCCCTTAACGTTCAGGAAGGGACCCAGTATTCTCTCCTTGGAAAGGCTATTTATGGATTTCTGGAAGAAGTATATGCTAAGAAAAGCAAAAATAAGTTCTGGGGTGTGCATCCTTCCATCGGAGAGCACACCTGACGAAAGGTTGCTCGGCATAAGGGCATAGAGGAGAGCAGCCACCATTCCAGCCCTCTTACCAAAGAGTTCCTTGGTTATCAGGTATACTGGAACAATCAAAAGCGCTCCGAACACGGCGTCGAACTCCAGAAGAGTTAACTTTGCCGCCGTTATAATATTCATGAACGGAGACAGCATAAAGGCTACCATTATTATGAAAAAGTGAAAGAATGGGGTTCTTGGGTTAACTGAACCCACGGGGTAATTCAGCGCACTGTCAAAGGTGAGCCATCTGTGGTAGTGCAAGGTGTAAACAATAGACCTGAAATTGTAGAACGGATCACTACCCCCAGATGTTGGAAAATACGATCCGTTAAACGTAGCTGGAATGGCATATATATTGGCCAGAAACAGGTACACTATGATAAGCACGGGAAGTACGACCAGTTCTGGCATCTGCTTAACTTTGCCCAGTGATTCTTTTAGTTTCATGAAAGATAAACCTAGCATCTGTGTACTACCGGTCAGCTAAATGTAATCTCCATATAAAAAACTACTTAGATGGTGTTCAAGCACCAAAAAATTAAGCAATAAACCCATCGATCCGTCGGATAGGCAGATCCATACGAATGATAGGAGATCAAATTAACACAATGATGAACTCGCTAACCGTGAGATGCAGTATTGAACGCACCTCTAAAACGAATACATAATCAATTGGTTTTTATCTAAAGCGTATTTCATCACTGTCACTGTCGTAATTAAGAATGCGGGCATAGCGCCCCCATCCAATGATGATGTCAAAGGTTCTCTTTTCGTTGTCGGAAGGAAAATAATTATGTATGAAGTTCTGAAGCCACTCTTTCTCCACCGATTTGTCCTGCAATTTTTGTAACTCATGAAGAAGAGTTTTGAAAGGTTCTATATGTAGCATTCTCTCCCTGACAATATCTCTCCTCTTTTCCACATCCGCCTTTAAAAATTCCCTGCCCAGGGAGGTTACAAAAACGTCTCCGTTGTCAACCTCGATAAGACCGAGAGATTCAGCGTCCTGCAGCAGATTAAGAAGAGTGACCCGTTCCTCATCAAGCTGATCATCCAGCCTCGCTATGTCCAGAGGTTCGTTGAAATCCTCCAGAATCTCCATCAGTCCGATAAGATCACCAACTCGCCTTGTTTCTAGCATTCTTTTTGTTTCCCAGCTGTGAATATCTATACGCATATAATTTTTATGCATGAAATGATCTCTAGGTGTTGAAAAATCTGAAGCTGCAGTTAATGAACATACTCCAGGAGAGGAAAGAGAGTGGTGCGTGGCAGACGGAACTCGAAAGCCTTTCGGGATACTCCAAATCGCATCTTTCAGAAACGCTAAAAGTCCTTGAATCCAACAAACAGATCGTCCGAAAAAAGGAAGGAAATCTGCTTCTGCATGTCTGGAGTTCAGATTTTTTTCCCGGTCACCAGGAAGACCTGTTCAGAGTTGGTATTCTGAGATCTACCGAATACATACCGTATCTGCTGAGCCTTACCGGAATCCTTTCTCAGAGGGGCATAAAGCTGAGGATAAGGGTTTTCGATTCTTCCATCGATATCTTGAAATCACTTCTTCTTGGATCTCTTGAGGTGGCACTGGCCCCATTCTTGACCCAGCTCATCTATGCTTCTCTGAATCCACAGGTCAGGTTCCTCCACGCCATAGCCTCAGGCGGATCGGCAATATACCAGAACAGGATCTCAACCAGCAGGGTCTGCATGGGAAGTGAGATATCCACCATGAGTCTTCTCATCAAGAAGTTTCTCACCCATAACGAGGAAATACAGTATCTACCTTACAGGAGCCCCCGTGAAGGTATAAGGTCAATTGTTGAAGGCAGGGCAGGATACGTGGCTCTTTGGGAACCTTATTGCCAGATACTGAGCAAGGAAGAGAACATATCTCCCATTTTACAATACGGCGATATGCTTGGGGAAACACCCTGCTGCATAGCATCGACCACCACAGAATCCAGAGAAATTCATGGCCAGATCCTTGAAGAGGCAAGGCAGGAATATTCATCCATAGAGGTGAACAAGATTCCGAGCCTGACTGATTTCAACAAATTTTCGGAGATGCTGTTTGGTGATGTTGAAATGGAGGATGTGAAGAAATCCCTGTCTTCGTATCATTTTTCCCCCGATCTAACGGAAGAGGATATTCTCCAAGTTTCAGAGGAAGCGGGTCTTATGATACCAAGGCACAGAATAATTTCGTGGCTGAAAAAATAACCTAACGGCGGATGGCTACGCAGTAATGCCTTCTTCTCGCGTCTTGCAGGCAAACCTTAATATCGATCAGCCCCGACATTCTGAGTCTTCTCAGCGCGAAGAATACCGTTCTCCTTGGCAACTGGCTTTTCGCGATCAGAGCGCTCAGATCTATTAATCCCTCATTCCTGATGATCTCGAGAATCAAAAGCGAAGAAGGGGGAAGGGAGATCTCCAGCTGTTCCATAATAAACGATGCAGATTTACTATTTATCAGGTTTGTATCGAAAGCTGAGATTTTGTTACACATAGCTTCATTTCGGATCATATATGGTTGAAGTTCAGTACTCATCATAGGGAATCTTTCAGTTTATGCATCTTCTTCTGATTTGTAAGAGGATCGCTACGAAAAACCTAGAATTCCCACCTATGAAGAAGTATTGAATAACTCCTTTTAAATCACAGGGGACGATACATCAGTGTGCTCTGATCGTTTCCTAAAAGCTACCTATAAAAAAGGGGAGCGTTTCATTTTCGCATAACGGTTAAAGTGCTGACGCAAATTATTTTAATACAATGTAAGATTCCACCACCATGCCCCTGAAGGTTAAGGAATTCATGACAAAAGACCCAATAAGTCACGTTGTTCCCAGCCCCATCAATGAGATCGTCTCAATTCTAATAAAGAACAACATAACCGGCATTCCGCTACGAAACCAGGACGGAAAGTACGTCGGTATGGTGAGCAGGAAAGACATCTTCAAAAATCCGGAAGAGACCCAGCTGGCTATGGTTATGAGAAAATCAGAGCCCGTGAATGAGAACGACTCAATAGAGGACGCAGCCAAGATAATCGTTTCTCAGGGGCACAGGCATATCACGGTTGTTAATGATAACAACGAGATAGTTGGTATACTTACTCCACAGAATTTTCTTTCCTTTGTTAGGGAAAAATTCGGTACCATTCCGGTGGATAGATTCTCATCAAAATTTGTATATCCTGTGTGGAACAAAACGCCCCTTCCCGTGTTCTACCATATCATTCAGATAACGTCTCTATACGCTTTCCCCGTTATAGACAGAGATGGTAAGCTGATAGGAATTGTTACTGACCGGGACATCTTTGACAACATAGATCTTAGAACCGAGCTCATAAAATCGGAGACCGGAATGGCTGACGATGAGGATCCCTGGTCATGGAGTGGCATAAGGAATGTTTTCTCCTATTTTGTTCAGCGTAACCGGATTTCGCTGCCCGATATTCCACTTGATGATGTGACCATCAAGAATCCATACTATGTGGTATCCGACTCTCCCCTATCCGATGCTGTAGAGGTTATGCTCAAAGGCAACTACAACCAACTTCCCGTGCTATCCGGTGAAGGTAAACTCCGTTCCATGCTTTACGATATAGACATACTCGGTGTTTTCCTTGAAGACCACTAAGGACGAGTTGGACAGGATTGTGGAGCTCGCCAAGAGAAGGGGTTTTTTCTGGCCGTCCTTCTCATTGTACGGAGGAGTATCCGGTTTTTACGACTATGGCCCGCTCGGTGTTTTGTTAAGAGACAATATTATAAGGATATGGAAGGAGAAGATCCTTTCAATCGGAGGGATCTTCATAGACACTCCCAATATCTCACCAGAGGAGGTTTTTCAGGCCTCCGGACATCTTGAGAGGTTTTATGATCTCGCCGCTGTATGTGCGTCTTGTGGGAGTAAGTTTAAAGTTGAAACGCTTCTGCAGGATAATGGTATTGATGAAAGTAGATATGGTGAGTTTGCAACCGCGGAATCGCTAAATGAAAACAACATAAGGTGCCCAAGGTGTGGATCGAAGTTCAGGGAGACTACAAATCTTTCTCTTATGTTCGAATTGCTCAACAGATCCGGTGATCGGGGAAATCTTTATCTCAGACCTGAGACCGCTCAGGGAGTTTTTGTTAATTTCAGAAATCTCCTGAACTTTAACAGAGATAAACTACCAATAATAGCGGCGCAGCTTGGTAAAGGTTTCAGGAATGAAATTGCTCCTCGCCAGGCCCTCTTAAGACTCAGGGAATTCTATATGGGGGAGGTGGAGGTGTACCTCAGCAATGATCAAGATTTTCAGCCTGAATCTAAGATGAAGCTAAAGCTTTTGCCAAGAGATGGTGTCACCCGTTTTCTCTCTCCGGCTTCTGCAGTTCAACAGAAGATCATAAGGGATCCCAACATGGCATATTTCATTGAGATTGTATATCAAATCCTCCTTGATGTTGGGATCTCACCAGAAAGAATCAGATTCAGGCAGCATAGAGAAGATGAACTGTCTCATTATTCCTCTGATTGCTGGGACGCGGAAGTGACCATTTCGGGTGAATGGGTAGAGGTTGTTGGCGTAGCTGACAGGGGCACCTATGATCTGACGAGACACCAGAAATATTCCGGTTCCGACCTCACCTCGAAGGATCGGCAGGGTAAAAAATTCACCCCGAGGGTCATAGAGCCATCGTTTGGATTTGATCGGATTCTTCTGTCATCAATGATCTCATCTTACAGCGAGAGGGAGAAGGGTTACAAGGTTCTAAGCCTACCCAAGAGAGTTTCACCACACAGCGTTGCAATATTACCCCTGCTCAGAAAGGATGGTCTCAGAGAATGGGCGCTTAACCTTTACACTAAATACAAACGCTTGGATCCATATGCTACATTTGATGAAAGCGGCTCCATAGGGAGGAGATATGCAAGGCAGGATGAGATCGGGACGCCATACTGCGTAACCGTGGATTATGATACACTCAACAACGGTACCGTTACCGTGCGTGACAGGGACTCCACGAAACAGATCAGAATTAAATCAGAGATCCTTCTCAGGGATGGTGGCATTTTCACAGCCTCGAAAGAATTCGATTTCACCGGATGATGTGGATTATCCTTGCAGGGCAGAGAGCTTCAGCAAGCAGGGCATCTTTTAGCTGTTCTTCCTCCACATGATCTGATGCGGGAGATGCTTTACCATCCCTATCCATGTGCCAGAAATCCGGATCTATGGCAGTACAAACAGCATCTCCAAGGCATTCTTCCCTCCTGTAAACGATCCTGTATCTATGACTCATCCCGGTTTCCACCTGCAATCTTCTTGAGTGCATTGAGTGATAACAACGCACATTTTTCCCTGACAGGACCAAGGTAGATACCCAGACTCTTTAAAAATTCTTCTTCCCTTATCCGCTCAACCTCGTGGGTCTCCATACCCTTGACCCTTTCTGTCAGGATGGATGCGGCAGCCATGCTAACAGAACACCCTCTCCCTATGAATTTGATATCCTCTATCCGGGAATTTCGGATATTTACCGTGAAGTGAAGTGCATCCCCGCAGACGGGGTTGTACTCAGTGATTGCGGACGTTGGATGTTCGATCCTTCCGTAATTTCGCGGATTCCTGTAATGATCCAGGATCATTTCTTCGAATCCCTCATTTCCCAAATTCACAACCCCCTAGAAATTTCAAGAAGGGCTGACATGAACAGATCAACATCACTCTTTCCATTGTATATGTAAAATGAGGCTCTTGCCGTCGCAGCGAGTCCAAGCAGCCCCATCAACGGCATAGCACAGTGATGGCCAGATCTTACCGCTATTCCCCTTTTGTTGAGTTCAGCAGCAATGTCGTGGGGGTGAATGGCCCCTCGGGCCACTGCGCTGTCCTCAGAAAGATCATCGACACTGAACGATGGCTGGTTACCTATGTTGAAGGCGTAAACTCCTCCTCTGTGCGTAACATCCCTTGGACCGTAGGATCTCAGATTTCTTATTGACATTTCATCTTCCAGATTGAGGATATGCTGCATAAGATCCATCTCATGCTTCCTAACGTTCTGCATTCCCAGTCTCCGCAGATAGTTAACAGCAGCGGAGAGCCCTACCGCACCCTCAACATTTGGCGTTCCGGCTTCAAATTTTAACGGAACATCCGCGTAGGTAGAAGATTCATATGTGACGGTTCTGATCATCTCACCACCCCCCATGAATGGTATCAATTCATCGAGAGCTTCAGGTTTCCCGGCAAGGCCTCCAATCCCCGAGGGGCCCAACATCTTGTGACCAGAAAATGCATAAAAATCACAGCCTATTTCATCAACATTCACGGGCATGTGGGGAACAGCCTGCGCCCCGTCAACGATGCTGACAATACCGTTGTCCCTGGCGTAGGAGCATAGCTCCTTCACAGGATTTATACTTCCAAGAACATTAGATACGTGGCAGACAGAGAGAATCTTTGTTCTTCTGTTGATCTTCGATACAAGATCATCAACATCCAGCAAACCTGACTCTGTCAGTTTTGCGTACCTTATTCTCAACCCCTTACTCTGAAGAAACTGCCACGGTACGATGTTAGAATGATGTTCCATCTCTGTCAGGAGTATCTCATCTCCGCTCTCGAGACGGGTTCCCAGAGAATAGCTCAGAAGATTAAGCGCCTCAGTTGTATTCCGCACAAAAACCAGAGAGGAGGCATCTCTGAGACCTACGAATCTTGCAATGTTCTCCCTCGCCTTCTCGTACATGTCTGTGGCCTCTTCACTGAGTGTGTAAATCCCCCTGTGAACATTGCTATAATGGTTCTCATAGTAATCTTTCACAGCCTCAATAACCTGTTTCGGTTTCTGTGTTGTCGCTGCATTGTCCAGGTACACCACATCTCTTCTGCTGAGAAGAGGGAAGTCTTTTTTCACTTCCTCTGGATCAAACATGCTCCCTCACTCCTCTCCCTTTGCGGAAAAGGACGAAAGACGGGCAATGTGATTCAAAAGAATATCACTATCGCTCTTTTCCAGCAACCATGAAACAAAACCATCCACAATCATGCTGGTTGAGGAGGTTTCATCAATTCCTCTTGAGCGAAGATAGAAAAGCTCATCTCTATCGATCGTGCTGATAGCTGATCCGTGTTTGGACCTCGTGTAACTGTTCCTGATGATGAGTGAGGGTTTACTGTTGGCATACGCCTCCCGGGACATCAGCAAAATCTTTGAATCGTAGAAACCGGATGACATTACACCACTCTCTTCTATATCAATGGATCCGCGGTGCAGCATGGTGCTGTGATCCCTGCTGATCCCTCTAACGCGAACATTCGAAGAGGTGTTTTTTCCCGTCTGAAACGTATTGTCACCTATATCTACCTTCTGATCTCCCGCACTGAAATTAACACCGTTCACCTCATATGAAGAATGATCGCCCCTGAGTTCTCCCTCTGTGTGAAAGATCACTCTCCCTCCGCCAGAGTTAACATGGAATATTCGGAGATTGGAATTTCGATCAAGGAAGGATCGCAGGTAGCATATATCAGTAACGCCAACAGATTTCTCCTGAAGATAGTTGTACTGGAGCCTGGAGTTTTCCTCGAGAAATATGTAGATGTTGCGCCCTTGAATCGATTCCCCTGATAGATGGCTTCGGTAGATGTCAGTAACAGTGGCAGAGGCACCTTTTCTAAGATAAATAACCGATTTGGAAGCTGAGCTGTAATTCGCGTGAAGAGACGTCTCTATAGAAATTTTTCTGTTCTCTGAGTTCTCCTCCACAAGAAGAAAATACCCTGAAGTCCACCCGGAGTTGATGATCTGCTCCATCCTCTTCGTTCCGATCTCTTTAAAGACTCTGCTGGCCATCAGATCGGGATAGTGTTCGATTGCGTCCGAGAGAGGCTCAAAGACTATCTGGCCGGATAATGTTGGTACCTCCTCATCTCTTACGAAAATGTCCGGCTCATACCTGGGCTTCTCAGCATAATCAGCTGAAACTCTTTTCTGCCCTATCATTCTGATAAGATCCTCTTCATCGATCTTAACGTAGTCTCTGGTCGTTGGACTTTCCCTGAAGTTTCTCGGGGAACTGTACAGGAACTTTCTGAATGCCTTTGACCTGTAGGCAAAGGTTGAGTCATCGAAGCGCTCTCTTATCATATTTTCATACTCTTCTGTCCTGATCATCCCACAGCACCAAACTTGCTCATTTCCAGTCTAACGAGCCTGTTCATCTCAATGGCGAATTCCATCGGTATCTCCTTCATGACATCATCGAGGAACCCGAGTACTATCATGGAGCTCGCCTCATCCTCAGATAGCCCCCTTGATCGCATGTAGGTGAGTTCTTCTGTTCCGATTCTTCCGACGGATGCCTCATGCGCAAACTGTGCCGTCGGTTCATGCACCTCATCATGAGGATAGGTGATGGACTGTGAATTATCATCGATGAGCAGCGCATCACACTGCACAAAACTCTTTGATTCCAGCGCGCCCTTGTTTATTCTCAGGAGGCCCCTATAAATGGCAAGACCGTTATCAACACTGAGACTCTTCGCAATTATTCGAGAATTTGTGTGTGGAGCCAGGTGGATTGCTTTGGCACCGGTATCCTTCACCGTATCTGAGGTAGCGAGAGATATATTAAGATTCGATGTTGTCGCATAGGGTCCCCTTAAATACGATGATGGGTAAAGCATCGTTACCTTTGAGCCCAAGGAACCGCCTACCCATTCCATCTTCGCACCCTTCTCCACCCACGCCCTCTTGGTAGGGAGATTATATACACTTTTCGACCAGTTCTGGACGCTCGTGTATCTAACCTGAGAATTCTCCTTTGCATAGATCTCCACGATTGCACTGTGGAGAGAGTTTCTGTCATATATGGGAGCGGTACAACCCTCAACGTAGTGTGCTTTTGAACCCTCATCGGCGATAACTATCGTATGCTCGAACTGACCGCTCGATTCTCCATTCATTCTGAAGTAGGTCTGCAGGGGCATGTCAATGTGGACACCCCTGGGAACATATAGGAAGGATCCACCGCTCCACACGGCGCCGTTGAGGGCAGCGAATTTGTTATCTGTGAAGGGGACAGCTCTACAGAAGTATTCCTTAACCACATCAGGATACTTCTGAACGGCAGAGTCCAGATCCATGAAAATAACTCCCTTATCCTCCCACGTCTTCTTGAGATTGTGGTACACACCCTCACTATCGTATTGTGCTACGGATCCAGCAAGGTACTTTCTCTCCATTTCTGGAACACCGAGCTTTTCAAAGGTATCCTTTATCTCTTGAGGGACTTCCTCCCAGTCATTGGTCTTCCTGTCATCCGGTCTGATGTAGTAGGTGGTGTTCTCCCAATCAATACCGGATAGGTCTGGACCCCACTCAGGAACCTTCTTCTTCTGGAATATCTCAAAAGCCTTCAGTCTCAGCCTTCGCATCCAGTCCGGTTCCTTTTTTATCTCAGAGATCTCTTCAACAACAGATCTGGTGAGACCTTTTCCAGTGCTGTACACTGGTCTGGAGTTATCGTGAAATTCAAACTCACTCCTGCTGGCATACTTCAGTTCTCCCAGCAAATCCTCAAGCTCTTTTTCCCTTTCAAACCTAACTTCCAACGGTCACACCCCTGACCCACTCATAACCTTCCTTCTCAATGCTGTTTGCAACATCGACACCGCCATTAATCGCTATCGTGCCATTTAAAAGAACATGAACAAACTCGGGTTCTATATCTTTGAGTATCCTCTGGTAATGCGTTATAATGAGAAACGCAACGGATTCACTGTGGTAGGCCCGAATTTCCTCAGAGATCAGTTTCAGAGCATCAACGTCCAGGCCAGAATCTATCTCGTCAAGGATAACAAACTTTGGCCGGAGTACCACCATCTGAAGGATTTCAAGCCTTTTTTTCTCACCACCCGAGAAACCATCGTTTACGGATCTGGAGAGAAATGATTCGTCAAGACCAACTCTCTTTAAATAAGATCTGACCATCTTGTAAAAATCGGTAACCCCCATCTTCTCGTCCGGATGCATCTGATTGTATGCAGCCCTCAGAAAGGAAGATATTTTCACTCCTTGAAGCTCCACCGGTTGCTGGTAGGCGAGAAACAATCCGCGCCTGGCCCTTTCCTCGGGTGGAAGATTGCTGATGTCCTTTCCATCGAGCATTATGCGACCTGAAACAATCTCATAATCGGGATGTCCCATCAAAACATATCCAAGCGTGCTTTTACCGGCGCCATTCGGCCCCATAAGAGCGTGTATTTCACCGCCTCTAATCTTCAATGAAAGGTTTTTAAGGATAACTTTGCCCTCTCCTCTCACTGCCCGTGCTGTTAGATTATCTACGAACAACTCAGACATCTCAATCACGGTGCATGATAGTTTTGTGATATATAAACATATATTCCTGTTTAAATTGTATAAAACTTAAATATCTTATGATAATCCACAACAGAAAATGGAAGGAGACGTTTCAAATATTGAGTTGCTTATGGGTCCAACCAGATCCAAAATTCTTCGCGAACTCGCATATTCCGATAAGAATCTGGATAGCATAGCAGGCCTTCTGAAGATAGGGAAAAATGCTGTGAAAGAACATACCGATCTCCTCGAGAAGAAGGGGTACATTCAGTCTTACTTCAAGAATGAGGGTGTAGGAAGGCCAAAGAAATACTTCAGACTGACAGAGAAGGGTATTTCTCTCTTTCCGAAGCAGTACTCACTCCTTGCAAAGCTTCTGATAGAAGAGATCGAGGAGGACTTAGGGCAGGGATACCTTAATGAGCTGTTGGGAAGGGTCGCCAGAAGGATGCTCTCCTCAGAAGATGTTAAGGATCATGATCAGAGTGACGCAAGTAGAGAAGATAAAATAAAGAGGCTCAAGGAATTCGTTCTATCACTTAATCGCCTCGGCTATTTTGCGAAGCTTGAGATCGATGCTGATCGTGTCAGGATAATACGTCACAACTGCATATTCTATGAACTGGCCAAGACTAATGAGCAGATAATATGCGGTGAACTTGGTAAGAATATTGTTAAGGATGGTGTGGGTACCTCATTCACCATAAATGAAACCGTTTCGGGAGAAAAACGTACCTGCGTCGTGGAAGTTAGAATTCCTGAAGAAGCCTAACTCTGCTCCAGAAGGCTCTGTGAGTATTAACGGCCCCCATTGAAATCAATTGTGAATTTGCAGGCTGGCTTCCCTGAGATCTGGGTTTCGTGAAGTTCTATCCTTGCTCCAAGAATTGCACCATAGATATTCTTCTCCACCTCGCACGTGGAGGGGTATATTCTGGCAAATTTCGCCAGAGGGCATTTGGTGTGAATTACCTCAGCATAGTTCTCATCAACCACGCTCACCGTTGCCCCGAAACCCTCCTCATCCCACAGCTTGACCAGCTGCTCCAGTTTCTCCTGAGGGCTACTTCCTGAAATTCTCAAGATAAACTTTTGCTTCAGATCTTTCCCGACGGCATCAATATATCTGGTGATCCATTGCTCACCGTTTTCGTTTGATAAAAACTCAAAGAAGCGCTCCAGATATTTGGCACCATCATTGAAATAACTTATACCAACTTCTGTCAAATGGTACAGAAAGTATGGCCTGCCCTTATCGCTCTTCACTACCTTACGCCCAAGAAGGCCCTCGGTTTCCAGGGACTTCAGATAATTGTGCGTGTTGCTTACACTGAGATTAAGTGTGTTTGCTATGTCCCTGACTGTCAGGGAACCTTTTATTTTAACCTCATATATAATGCGCTCCTTGGGATTCATCTATTAAAGGTTTATTTCATAATCCTCATAAATATTTATCTATAAACCACAAACTTAATAAACAGATACTAGGGTCATCCATAGGTTTCGTCATCGGGAAACCTGTTGTAGTACTGATAGTAGGAATCCCCACGCTGGGAGATGGTGTACTCTGATGTTACGGCAGCCTCGAAATTACCATACACTTTGCGGATCTTCTCCTCAACCGGTAGATATATCTCCAGAGCTTCCTTAACGTGTTCCGGTTCAATGAGCTTGGATCCAGCGAAGACCGCTATATCTCCTGAAGCACGGATCAGACCTCCGAGCTCTCTCAGCCGTAACGTGAGTGCATTTTCCCGGTTATCTATCAATTTGGCTCTCCTCTTCCCCTCCTGAATGATGAGGTCTGCAGCCTCCATCGACATATGTGGTATCTTTCCATCATTAGCGATCTCCTGAGCTATGAACTGAAGATACTTGATCCTGTTCTCCTGATTATCTGGTATTGAAACCTTCATGAGAATCTCATAGCCATTTCCAACAATGCGTGATCTGAGTGCACTGAGTATGTACTGGAGATCCTGAACATTACAGGCTGCAACGAGAACAAAATCGCAGGGTACGTTGTCTACCCTCACGCTTGCACCTGCACTCTGCGGGTTCCTGCCGGATATGGGAAAAACCTTCTCTTGCATGGCAGTTAGTATGTACCTCTGAAGATCGCCAAGGTGACTTATCTCATCGATGAAGAGTACGCCTTCGTGAGCTTCATGAATGGCCCCAGCTATAACACGTTCGTAGGGTAACGTCCCGAGCTGAGGATGGCCACCATAGGGATCGTGTCTAACATCACCGAGCAGTTCCGTTTCACTCGCGCCGGTCGCCAACACAAAGGGGTTCCTATCTATGGGAACAATCGTTTTGCTTGGACTCTTCTTCTCCATCTTTCGTTTCCTTTCCAGGGTCTTCTGATCGAGAACACGTATCTTATCTCCGGCACGTTCGTAAACAATAACCTCCTCACGATCTCCGACCTTGACTGTTGATGATATGCGCTCATTAGAGTTCTGAACCCCGAATGCTGCACCAAGCACATTGAAAACATCCCCGAACGGACCTGCCTGTCCCGTTTGAATCTTTGAAGCCCCGCACGAGGGACAGACGGTCTCAGTTGGAAGGGAGTAATGCCCACATTTCTGACACCTGTAACCAAGCCTCTCCGCAACGTGAAGTGGAGCACTTTCAGGATCGATCAAAACACCCTCTGTTGCGCTTGCCTCAAGTTTTTCGGCCTTCACCTCATCATAGCTTTTAACCTCAACGAATGGCCTTTCCGGCTGTATGGGATTGTGAACAACCCTCAGTTCTTCTCTGGGACGGGGAATGGAGAGGGCTATGGCCTGAGCGATCATAGATTTGCCAACGCCAGGTGGACCTACCAGCAGAAGGTTACGCCTCTGTTTCGCAGCTATAGATGCGTACCTTACTGCCTCCTCCTGACCGATGATCCGATCAAGTGGATTCTTCGGTATATCTATAAACGATGTATCTGGAATATCAGCCGGATTGAAATTTATGTATGATTCTCCCATGCTACTACCCGCATATTGGATGGTTTTTTCGTTACCTGTCCGATTTTCACACCATATATACTTCTGATCCCCTTCTCATAGGCGATATCAATAAGCCTCTGAGTTATCACACCCCCGGTCAGGATTGTGTTTCCCTCCGTGATTGAGGAGAGGCTCTCAACAGACTTGGAAAGGGGGAATGATGCCACGAGATCACCAGATTCAAGATATACCTCCGTCATCTTTTCCTTCTTTAGTTCACCAATTCTGCTCTTAATGCTTCCCGGGTTGGAAAGTGAGAACGTGGTGTTTTCAGACTCCGGTTTGCTTCTTCTGCCATCTCTGATGGATTCTTCGGGCTTGGGAAGACTTTCAGGTTCAGCCCTCTTGTGCGTGGAATTACGCTTCTCAACTGCAAGCGCTCTGGTTTCTTTTGCCCCGTTTTGCGACGCAGCGTTCAGATGCTCCTCTCGTTCATTGTAATGCTTAAGTTCCTCCATCATACCCTTAGAACTGAGATACTGCTCCGTGGGAGTTTTATATCTCAGAGCCTTGACAATTTGCTTATAGGTCAGCTCCTCGACCTCCGTTCCAGGAGGAGCTCTGGCAACAAAGTCCACCTCTGCAACCTGAAGCATTTCCTTTAGAATCAGATCACCGCCTCTATCGCCGTCAAGAAAAACGATGGTCGTACGTTTCTTTGACAGCTCCTGAACGGTCTTTGGAATACTCGTTCCCTGAACCGCTATGGTATTCTTGATACCGTATTTCAGGAGATTGAGAACATCATTTCTGCCCTCAACGACTATGATAGAATCGGACTTGGAAATAGCTGGACCAGCAGGCAGATGTTCCTCGCCATAGGAAAGTATCTCCGATTTCTCAACCTCCTCTTTCACCGCCTGTATGAGATCATCCGATATTCCCTTGGAGCTGTTGTTCATCTTCTGATAGAGTTCTTTCGCTCTTTCAACGATTCGAAGTCTCCTCTGGATCCTTACATCCTCCATGGATTCTATCTCAACTTTCGCCTTACAGGGACCGATGCGATCAATCGATTCAAGAGAAGCAGCAAGAATAGAGGTTTCTACCTGGTCAAGACCAGATGGTATAACCACCCTCCCTTCAGTTTTGCCTTTTTTGCTATCGATCTCTACTTCTATTCGGCCTATCTTACCGGATTTCTGAAGATCACGAAGATCGAGCTCCTCTCCAAGAAGACCCTCCGTCTGACCAAAAATTGCACCGATAACATCTGGTTTCTCAACCACCCCGTCTGTAAGTATCTTTGCTTTTATCAGATATTTTGTTAAATTTGGATCTACATTCAATATATTCACCTTCCTGAGGTTTGCGAATGCCCGATAAACCAGAATAAAGGAATTCTATTCCGTCTATCATCATTTGCCAACCTAATACTAAAAAATATATAATGTATTCGTTTGATTGTTTCGTACTCTTAAAAATCTATGGTCACGCTTTTCATAGACGATCAGCTTTTCACACCTCATGTCATAGAATTATATTCTATCGATGATGAGATCGTTACGGGAGATCTGTTAGCACTAGCACCATTCTAGTGCCGAGACAGGTTTTCTTGCTGATCCTTCATATTATATATATACGCGTATAACATGATCCCGTAACTTATGAAAAGATTCGGAATAGCAGGAATACCTTTAACGAGTAAAGGAAGAACCCTACTTGATTCAATTGCTGATGTTCATTTTTTAGGTCTCACCTCCCTTGAGGTTCAACTCCTCAGGGTAAACGTAGAGCAGGTCCCCTCTATGGAACACAGTGGAATGTTTCCCAGGGACGTTGAAGATTCCATTGTTGTAAATGTATTGCGCCCCGATGAAAACGGCAATTATGTGTCCATAGGAACCGATAGCATCATTGAAGAGGAGGATATTGTAGAGAAGCTCTTCTGGAATATGGCAAGAAATTACGACGAGATCCTCGAGGCTGGGGAACTCTCCAGAGAGCTCGATGTAGAGCTCTCGCTTCACGCACCATACTATATGGACCTACTTGGTGATGATGATATTTCCACCCGTTCTTACGAACATCTGAAATGGTCGATGGTTATTGCCAAGGGTATGAGTGCGAAGCGCATCATCACACATACTGGCTTCTATCATAAGGGGAAGAAAGAAAGTCTCAGGAGAGCCAAGGACATATACTCCACTCTAGGCAATGAGTTTCCGGTGGAGAAGGGTTTCCCATACATTGGGGTAGAAACATCCGGAAAGAGTGAGATATTTGGTACTGTGGAGGAGGTAATCTCCATCGCCAGAAGGGTCAAAGAGGTGGAGCCTATAATGAATCTGCCTCACATTCATTCTCTGTCAAACGGGGGTCTTATAGAACTCAAGAACTTTGAGGAAATGGTGAATACGTTCAAGAAGTTCGCGAAGAATGAGCTCTATGTTGAGTATGCTGGAGTTAGCTATCGTTCTGGCAATGAGGTAAAAATTATGCCCATAAAATATGGGGATCTTAAATTTGAAACGTTTTCAGAATTACTCGTTGAAGATGAAGACGATTACAACATCATTTCATTTTCTCCCTTATTGGAACACGATGCTCAGTACATGGAACTTATATTTCTGAGATCACTGTCGAGAAAACTTCAGAGATTGGAAACGTTGAAGAAGAGAGCCAAAAAGGTGGAGACCGTGACACGAGAGTACAACATAAAAAAAGGTCGAAAAGTTGACAATGATACGATAAAAGAAGCATGTGATGATATTTTTGGAAATGCAAGAGTGGCCTCAAGCGGTCATATAATAAGCAAAACTCCAGGGCTGAACAAAATCGAGGCATTTACCGACGGAAAAAAACTCTACGTAACCACGGAGAGTTCTCCCAACCGGTCTGATTATGCAAATGCTGTGAAACTCTATAACAAGTTCATAGAGAGGATCACCGGGACAACATCGAAAGAAAGAAGAAAGAGCCTTCAGAAGAAGAGGTGACCCATTTTTGAATGGCGTGCTGGCCAGATCAAGGGCGTTTCCAACAATCGGACTTATTCTACTTGGGGGACTTTCCGATACGAGGAAGAGGTTTCCTCTTCATGCTTCTGCAGGTATAGCCTATACGAATCTGAAGGGTGAGACCTACAGTGAAACCTCGATATTCATGGGAGACAACCCCATCGGTACAATTGATGGGGTTCCGGTAAGTGATAACTACCGATCACCTTTTGCTGTAATCAGAAAATACAGAGACGTTTTAGATCAAGCTGGGTATGATGTTTCAAAGCTTGGCTTTAGATCTGAAAACAGAGGTATCGTAAGTGGCAGCTCTGATTCTGGTGCAGCGGCTTTTGGGGCTTCTCTGGAGGCCATCTCTAAAACTTCTCTGGATCTGCAAGAACTTGAAAACGATCTCAGAGTTATCTCAGAGAGCGTTGGAAGAAGCCTCCACGGCGGATTGACTGTCACTGAGGTTGTGAACGGTGTTCCTGTTACAGATCAGCTTGCCGGACCAGATGCGTTCTCCGGCTACACCATCGTGGCCGGGCGATTTAACCACAAGAGGAAACCTTCAGATGCCATACACACCAACATAGTGAAGAGCCCTGAGTATGAGAAAAGAATAGAATCAGCCAACAGAAAGGCAAAGCTACTGAGAGAACTCGTGGATGATAAAGACTGGGACGGCGTTTTTGAACTCGCAAAAGAAGACACCGATGAGTACCACAGGATCATAGAATCCGTCGGTGTTCGCATAATAGAGGACGACATGCGAAAATTTATCCGCATGCTTAGAGAACTGTCACGGGAGGTGTGGTGCCCATATATTGTAACAGGCGGACCAAATGTTTTTGTCATTACACACCGAGATGATGCAAACTTCATTGCGGAGAAATCGATCGACTATGGTGCATCACCCGTTATTCTCAAAGTAGCCGGAGGACCCATCACCTTTTCCCCCTGAAATGCATCCACAGCCGTCTGTATGGGAAGAATATAACCGTTATACCCACTGATATGGTTGTTATAAGGTACAAATACGCTCCATGGGGGACTTGGTTCTTCTGCTTCTGCAGCCCGAGTTTCCACAATATCGTCAGTTTGATCAACCCAAACCAGGGAATCTCACCTATCACCTTTCCAACAACATTTGAGATTTTAACGGGTGGATCCTGAAAACCGAAAATACCATCTTGATCTGCTGCGGCATATGCCTCAACACTCTCATTGTATGAAACGTTGAGGCTGGCCAGATTGTAGTCACCGCATGTTATAAAACCTGATTCATTCCTGTATTGTTCAATGTAGACGAGAAGGTTTCTATGTGAATACCCAACGTTCTTTATGATGACATAGCTGTGTGTGACTTCCAACCAGGACTGGTTGTCATAACCCAGAACTACGGGGTTGCCATCAACCCACTGAAGATAAAACATTGCGCGGTGGATGATCAAAATACCGTCGGGAGCTCTATAAACAATCACATTGCCGTAATCTCCAAATGATTGAAAGCCCGACGAACGCCCCAGTACATACGTCTCGATCCCACCTATTCCTGATACCTTCTTAATGATTGCAATATCGCCAGTGTTAAGAACCAGTGGTTTCCAGGAAGCAGAGTGCTGCATACTCTCAGACGTAACGATCGTCACTGGAGGAAAAACACCGGAGTAGACCTGAAAAATCAAGATGGCTGCAACAAAAATTACCACTGTGACGTTCCGTACACGTTCTTTCTTCATCTCATACTGACAGGTAAAATGAAAATAAATAAATGCAGTTCTCTTGCCTTATGTTTGTCTGCATACCTCAAAAGCAAAGAATGGTGGCAAAGGTTAAATCGTACATTTTAATAACAATCCAATAAATGGCGAACAAAAAGGAAGAGGGGCTACAATCTGGCGCTGGGTTGATAAGATATTTTGAGGAGGAAGAAATAAGAGGACCAGCTCTTGATCCCAAGTTGGTAATATATATCGCAATAGCCCTTGCGGTAATTGTAGAACTTGTAAAAGTATTCTGGCCCATCTAACAATGCAGATGATTCCATAAGCTTCCCAAACTCTCATAAAGGGTCCACGTTTTTTAAACAGCTGAAAGGTTCGGATTATCCTCCTGATCACACTAGAAATTGTTCCTTGTTGAATTTTCCATTATTCACGTTGTTGATGACACGTAGAAACAGAATGTGATTCATCTGCTTCCGTGGATTCGCCTTCTTCCTATTCTAAGGGAAAGAAATAAATCGTTTATTTTAATGCCCCTGCAATGCTCCGGTGGTGTAGCCCGGCCAAGCATTAGGGGCTCTCAATCCCTCGACCCGGGTTCAAATCCCGGCCGGAGCATTTTAAATTCTGCTATGGATGATCTCCAGTTATGATTTTCTCTTCAGAACCATGATCTCCTTGAATTAACCAGATCCCTTCCTATACCTATAGAGATCAAGCCGCACAATGATGCAAACCATATTATAAATTTCTTCATGCTTTCTTTTGAAACCGTTGTGCAGCCGCTATTTTGATTGAACAATATTGCATTCAAAAATACGTCCAAAGATCCCATTCCCTGCCCTTTCTTCCTCTATTTGATGTGATACAGAGACTTCGATCCGGTAGAATGCTCATTTCCTGCTAATGCTCATATTTCCTCATTCTCTTGCATTCTTCCTTTTGCTTGTTAGATTCCTTCAAGTTTCTTAACACGGGATCGACGGATGACAACTCCTTTTTTTGGCCTTTCGGAAATATGGGGCTACCCTCCCTACCTGTTTATAGTGACAACAAACATACTCTTATCCACACAGGCTTAGTTCTTCTTGATGATTCAAATAGGGCCATATTTTACTACGAAGGAAATGGTGTCTTCATTATTTCATAAACATACAGCAATACTGGCTTTCCAAGCATATATATTTCGCCCAAATAAATGGGAGTTTTATCGTTATAATCAATTGCGCTACCACGGACAAGCAGGTACTCCAAAAGATTGTGCTGTTTTCAACATTGAAGGATTAGAATATAAATGCTGCCTCAATGGTGAATAAAAACGACCAGACCAAGATAAAATATGACCTCTGTGGAAATTCTATGGTGAACGCAGAATTTTAAGAGGTCGTTGAGCCCACGATCATACACCTGATCATCACCCGCTCGATGACATACTCAGCAGAATCGCGTAGAATTATCCCTGAACAAGAGGATCCTTCGGCTAGAAAGCCCGATTGTCTTGTTCTAAACAATCATCAATGAAGAATTACAAATTCAGTAAAAATGATAAATGAGAGTGAAAACTCCGCTCTCTCACGCACTACATCCGCTATTATTAAATGAGACCTACTTTCTGAAGTTCAGTTTTCACGTGTATCACGGCCTGTTCGATCTCACTCTCTTCCTTGGCACCAGTGCAAACCACTTTGCCTGAGCCAAAAAGCAAAAGAACAACCTTCGGTTCTTCGACGCGATAGACGAGTCCTGGGAACTGTTCCGGCTCGTATTCAACATTCTCAAGTCCAAGGGACATTGCTATGTCCGTTAGGTTCAGTTCCTCTCCAAGATCGTAAACTGCAACAATATTCTGCACTATGATGTCAGGTTTATCATAAACCTCTATACCTGCATCCTTGAGCTTTTTGATTATTATGTCGATAGTCCTCTTCACGTTCTCTAGATTTTTAGCTCCGGTACAGTTGACCTTTCCGCTTCTGAATATCAACACAGCAGTTTTTGGTTCCTGGAGACGATATATCAAACCAGGAAACTGTTCCGGTTCGTATTCAGAACCCTCCAAAGCAAGGGCAATTCTGCTCAGATCAAGATGCTCTGCGAGTGACGTGGACGCCACAATATTCTCAACGGTTATCCTCTCCCTTTCACTCATAACAATTCCTCTTCCTTTAAATAGCCACTATATATATAAAACATTGCTAGTGGCTTCTTTTTACCCCCGGTAAAGATCATAAAATCGGCGATCAAGAACCTGGGCACGGAAAAATGGTGTCCACATCCAGATCGTAAGATATTATATCTTTTCCCCTTTTCATTTTCACATATGCAGGGCATCTCTGGCGTAATCAGACATCATCTCGGGATTCCATGGAGGATCCCAAACAAGCTCTATGTCAGCGGCTTCCACTCCCGGTATATTTTCAACAACCTTCTGAGCCTCAGCGAGTATCCAGGGCGTCACAGGACACGTTGGAGCGGTCATCGTCATTTTTATATAAACTCTATCACCGTTGATCTGCACATCATATACGAGGCCCAGGTTCACGACATCCATACCTATCTCGGGATCAGAAACCTGCTTCAGAGCTTCGAGTATCTCTTCCTTGCTCACCATTGATGCTTCCATTTTTGGAAGTTATATAATCATTTTGTAATATCAAACACTTATCCCGCTCGCACACTAAAAAGTGATCAATAGAATGGAGGAATGAAACGCCATACGGTGATAACACATTTTGAGATTCAGGAGATGGGATGCCTCCAGATTATCTCAGGTCATCGGGAGCGGATACGACTCAAAATCTCAATCCGTAGAATCCTGGACTCAAACGCGGTATAAATGCATTTCTCACCGATTCAAAAACAAGGTCTTTCCTTGAAATTCTTTTCCCAGAATAGTAAGAAACAATTCCCTCTCCGGATCCAATACCTCTAACGTTGTGGACCTTTTCGAAGGCAGCACTAATGTCATTACCTTCTTTCACAGAATCTACGAGATACTGTGGGATGAGGAAACCACTACTCGTCCCAACAGTCTCATTTCCGTACCTATCAAGAACAACGCATATGTGAAAATCACTGTAGTTTCGGTAATCTCCGAAGGAGAATAGACCAGATTCTATGCCTATACTGTAATCAACATTATTGCTGTGGCTTCTGGCACGCATCCTAGCCATTTCAAGGGTGTCTTCGGAGAAGGGCTGATCATCCTTGGTGGTGTAATCTGTGTTCTGAAATATACTGTAGGGTACCCCGAGTTCGATCAGGTACCTCTTAACACCCTCAACCTTTATGGAGTTCCTCGTTGAGATCGAGAAGGAAACGGGTTCCTTCCTAAGGCCATTTTCATCGATTTCACCAGACGAGATCCTTCGAGAACTTATTGGAAAAAGATCTTGAGCAAGCTCGTAACGAACCACATCTATATGCAGCGGAGTGAGACCTCTCTTCTCACGTTCTCTGTTAATCTTTAGAGCAGTAACCAGAGTCTCTTCCGAAACAACTATGGTATCATATAGGGGAGAAACTGAGGCATCACCGAAGGGGTTGCTCAATGGGAGAATTTCAGCACTGCATGCTATCGATCTGAGAAAAAGCTCCAGATTGCGTTTCCTCTCCTGGTAAGGAGGGACACCGTACGATTTCCTCCGTAAGGCGAATTCATCTGTTGAAAGACCTATCACTGTTTTCTCGTACGCGCAAGCTCTCTCTATGAGTTTCTTATGGCCCCTGTGCAGGGACGCAAAGGTTCCTCCCACAACCGCTACATCCATGATATATCAAGGTCAAATAGATAATAAATGTGCTCTCAAAGATGGGCAGTCTTTTCTCTGATCAGAGAGGCAAGTCTCTTTATCCCTTCCTCAATCTTCTCATCGGTGGGGAATGTGAAGTTCAGCCTCATTTCGTCTCTCCTCTCCATATGAGGATAAAAGGCCGAGCCGCTGACATACATAACACCACGTGAAATAGCCTCCTTGGCCATGAGTGTTGTATCGATCCTGGAATTGACACGCGCCCAGAGAAACATTCCCCCATCAGGCTTTGTCCACTCTGAATCATCCGGAAAGTGATCAGCCAACGCCCTGAGCATGATGTCCCTCTTTCTTCTGTACAGATCGATGGACTTTGGAATCTGTTTCTTCATTATTCCCCGTGAGAGATACTCCGCTGCTATGTATGTGGAGAGAGTGTTGGTCGCGAGATCGAGTGCTTGCTTCAGCAGATTGATGCGATCCACAAAGTCCTGCGGACCTGCAATAAACCCAATTCTCAGACCAGGAGTCATGATCTTTGAAAAAGTACCCATGTAGACAACCGAGTCATTCTTATCGAGGCTTTTAATGGAGGGTATCCTGCGTCCTGAATATCGAAGCTCACCGTATGGATTGTCCTCTATTATGGGAATGTCGTTCTCTTCGGATATTTCGAGAAGATGTTTTCTTCTTTCAAGGCTCATGGTACGTCCCGACGGATTCTGGAAAGTAGGTATCACATATATGAATTTAGGAGGCTTTCCGGAACTCTTCAGCGATCTTATCTCATCCTCAACCTTCTCCGTCATTATGCCATCATCATCCATCTCCACACCATGAATGTCGACCTTGTTTGCATTATATGCACTCAGAGCTCCAATATATGTTGGCATTTCAGTGATGACCGGATCAAAGGGATCACAAAGAACCTTGGCGGATGCATACAGTCCCTGCTGGGATCCGGATGTCACTATTATGTTGTTCTCAGACACTTTGATTTTCTCAGTTTCCGAAAGCATTTTTGATATCTCTTTCCGCAGTGTTACGATCCCGGCGGTGGATCCATATTGAAACACATCTTTACCGTGATTTTCGACCAGATAATCTATTATCTCCTTAAGATCGTCAATGGCAAATGCCTGAGGATTCGGCATTCCCCCTCCGAAAGATATCACATCATCAGAGGATGCGTACTTCAAAAGCTCCCGAATCTCAGATTGCTTCATTTCCGATAACATATTTGAATATCGATAACCCATAACAATCCAGATGATATTGCTAAAAAACATATAAACAGTACCACATCCCACTGGTAAGAAAGTATTTTATAATGTGTAAAATAAAGTGTTGCGTGAATCCTACATACGTTGCATGGAAAGTTACGGTCATCGGTGAAAGATCTTCGGGAAAGACCTGCCTTATTTCGAAGATCTGCTATGATAGCTTTGACAGTAATGGATGTAAAAACCCCTTCAAAACTCTGATCAAGAAATCGGTGAAGCTTGACAATGATGGCGTGTCTAGCAAAGCAGATATATTTTTTCATGAGATCAACGAACTGAATAAACCCGAAAGATACGTAATCGGTTCAAGTGCCATCATCGTTACCTTGGACGTTACGAACTCAGACGCCTTCAGGAATACAGACCTGTTGTTGAAATACTTGAAAACGTTCAAGAAGAACAAACTGCAGATTCTTGTGGCCACAAAGATAGATAGAAAATATGAAGCAAAAATCTGGGATGAAGAACTAACGGAGCTCTCCCAGAAATATGATATCGCGTATATCAAGACCAGTTCCAAAACAGGAGAGGGGATTGACGAGCTGTTGCAGGAAATTTCCAGCACTCTAACCAGAAGGATAACCTTAAATGAAAGATGAAGTGTTCTGCCCACCGTACAGGTTCAGGACGTTGCGTGTCAGCTATTCATCCCTTATGAACAGGTACAGACTGGGCAGGGTTCTCGATCAGAAACTTTACGTGACGCCTCTGGAGTGTGCCTTTCTGCTCTCGAGGAAAAAAATTATTCCTGCTATTCCAGAGAAAAAGGATGAAATAGAGAAATTTTTAAGCGGACTTCCTGACTTTGATATCAGATTTCCCGCTTACTTCCTTCTTAAGAAAGCAGGATTTATCGTTAAGAACGACGGGCGTGAGATGATCATAAAGAAGAGGAAGAACGGAAAGGAGAAGAGGCTTGAAGTGTTTAGAACAGACGATGAAATCGATCTTTCTTCAGTGAATGGCGATTCTGATTTTCTGCTTTCAGTAGTGGATCAAGATGGTGACGTGACAACATTCACTCTATCACACGAGGAAATGTCCGGTTCTGCGATGATCGAAGCTCCCACCATCCGCAAACAAGCGAATAAAATAATGCTGGAAGATGATGAGAGTGTTCCATTATGGATAGGTTTCCGCAAAGGGAACATAAGGTTCCTTACAGATCCGGAACTCTCCTATCTCATACGATCTCACAGATCAGAAGATGCGGTCAGGCAGATCTACAGGGACCTCACAGAAAGAGGATTCATACTGAAATCGGGTTTCAAATACGGAGCTCTCTTCAGGGCATATCAGAAATCTATTGAATATCACGCAGAATACCTCATTGCCCATTCTGGGAAAAGTTTGAAGATCCTTGATCTTGTAAGGATCGCAAGAATATCAAACACAGTGAGGAAAAAGTGTGTTATAGCATTTCGCAGGGAGGGAAAGATTCAATACATCCTGATAAAAAGAGTGAAGGATTACAACCAGCTATATACAGATCAGATCTGGGCCTCGAAATCTTCAACCTTCAATTCGAAATCCGAATAGTCCGGAGCGATCTTCCCTCTGTTCTTTAGAACTTCTCTGGCAAATAACCAGTAAATAATGGCGAGTGACTTTCTGCCCTTGTTGTTTGTTGGTATGACAAGATCCACAAAGTCCGTTTTATTGTTAGCATCGCACAGTGCGATGATTGGTATACCAACCTTTACGGCCTCCTTCATAACTTGTGAATCGGCCATTGGATCAGTAATCACCACGATTTTTGCTTCCATGTAAGAACGCAAACTGGGATTGGTCAATGTTCCCGGAATAAATCTTCCAACAGATGATTTGCAACCAATGGCATCAGCAAATCTTTTCACAGGTCTGTAGGCATACTGTCGTTGAGCGACCACAAGAATGTCTTCAGGATCATATCTGGACAGCATTTTACCAGCAGTTATCAGTGCCGCATTGGTCTTCTTTATGTCCAGCAGGTAGAGGCCATCATTTCTAATCTTGTAAATGTATTTGAGCATATTCTTCGACCGCATCTGCGTGCCTATGTGAACACCAGACCGCTGATACTCTTCTTCTGGAACCAGTAGTTCTTGATCAACCATTTAATCACACTTCAAGTAGCTTGACTGGTAATGGAACGCGATATATAACATTTTTTTGATTTCAATAAGTTAAACAGACCATTTCTGGTGTATCTCTTTTCACCGATGCAGCCTATCTGATCACCTAATCGACTGTGGTTATCGATTTTATCTTCCTTCGCACATACCTGTAAAATTTGAACTCGTACCACGACAGAACAAAACCAACAAAAAGGGCGAGAATTATATAATATAGCAGGAACAAGTTCTTCCCACCATAAAAGAGGGTCACCGATTCCATGGCAACCCTGATGCTTGGAAGAGCATACCATACCTCTGTCAGAAGAAATATATCAAAAACAATGTAAATCAAAATGAGTGAGACCCTGATAAAATCTGTAAAAATGTACAGAATTATCTGTTTTCTGGTGGCCTCACCCCGGTCAAATATATCCTCTTCCTCGGCGATCCTTTCCCTTATTGTTTTTTCCCTTACTTCAATTAACTTCTTGGCCATATTCTATTTCTTCTGGTTTGTTCTCGTCGTAGTAGTTATAGTCATAGATAAGGCACGATACGAAGTGCCCCTTTCTGACTTCCTTCAGTTTCGGAGTGTCCGGTTCAATCATTGTAATTACGATCTTAGAACCATCCTCACTCCTCTCCACGGTATCGATTGCTTTAAAAACAACCCCTTCATCCAGAAGGGATTCCTTCTCAATGAGATCCTTGAAGAGTTTCAGAGTATCCTGATCCACTGTGACGTTTTCTCCGAAATTCACCTCGATGATGTTTTCTGCCTCGTTAGAGATTATCTCCTCCACCGTATATTTCATGTCTGTTACCTCTGGATTCCTCGTCGGATCGAGCATAATCCGCAGAGGTTCCCTCAGATCTCTTGGAGACCACCCACAGTTTCTCATGGCGACGGGACATCTTGGATGGAAGTAACATCCCTTGGGAGGATTTGCGGGACTGGGAATCTCGCCCTTAAGAATTATCCTGGTCCTCTTCGATTCTATATCTATGGTGGGTATTGCCGATAGAAGCGCCTTTGTATAGGGATGGAGCATTTCTTCGAAAATTCTGTCCGTAGAGGCGAGCTCCACGACCTTACCAAGGTACATCACCGCCACTCGATCAGACATAATTCTTATCACGTTGAGGTGATGGCTTATAAACAGATATGATAGCCCCATTTTAAACTGAAGATCCTTCAGTATGTTAAGGATCTGTGCCTGAACAGAAACATCCAAAGCCGAGGTGGGCTCATCAAGAACCAGTAGCTTGGGCTCTATCGATATGGCCCGTGCTATACCTATTCTCTGCCTCTGGCCACCGCTGAATTCGTGGGGGAATCGATATAGATGATCGGCGCTCAGACCTATGTCCTTTATGATCTGCAGAAGCTTATCGGTTATCTCCTCTCGAGATAGATCAGTTAGCAATCTCATTGGTTCTGCTATGATATCCTTCACGAGTTTCCTTGGATCAAGTGAGCTCATCGGATCCTGGAACACGGGCTGCATAAAACGCCTCAGTCCCCTGATTGCCGATTGCTTTTTCCTCGTAAGCGAATTCTTCTTCCTCAACTTGAGAAATTCCTCAAATTCACCTTTGAGATCAACCGGTATCTTTGATTCATCGAAATCAGCCTTCTCGGGATCATAATAGGGCTCAAATTTGCGATCAAGTTCCATTATCCTGGACATTTCTTCGGCTGGAAGATTAAAATAAACATCCCCAGATGTCGCAGGAATGAGGCTCAGCACAGCCCTACCAAGTGTGGTCTTTCCACAACCGGTCTCTCCCACGATGCCCAGAGTTTCTCCTTCGAGAAGTGCAAAGGAGACATCATCCAAAGCTCTAATTTCGGTTCTCAGTGCCTTGAAAACACTTGACTGTTTGAAGTACTTCCTGAGGTGCGATACAAACAAAAGTACATGTTCTCCACTTGTTATCATATTATCCCTCCATCATTCTTCCAGTTCAACGGATTCCTCCACCTCGTCTGAATACAAGAAGCAGGCAACTTTGTGTTCTGGTTCTATTTCGACAAGAGCAGGCTTCTTCTCAGAACAGATATCCATCCGGAACTTGCATCTGGGATGGAATCTGCATCCCGTGGGCGGATCGATCAGGTTTGGAACACTACCCGGTATAGATTCCAGCCTTGCGGCCTTGTCAACCTTCACGTCGTGCCTCGGAATTGAATTCATGAGCCCTATGGTGTAGGGGTGCTTGGCATTCTTGAACAGCTTCTCCAGAGGTGCCTCCTCCACGAGGTTTCCTCCGTACATAACACCAACCCTATCACACATCTCAGCGATAACAGCAAGATCGTGCGTTATGAACAAAACCGATTGACCCCGCCTTTTATCTATGACTCTGTTAATAAGGTTAAGGATCTGCGCCTGAGTAGTAACATCCAGCGCTGTAGTCGGCTCATCAGCAATCAGAACCTTTGGTGATGATGAAAGAGCCATTGCAATCATTGATCTTTGCAACATACCGCCACTGAGCTCGTGTGGGTATGAATTCATGATTGCCTCTGGGGCGGGGATGTTTACCAGTTCCAGGAATTCTATAGCCCTCTTCTCTGCAGCCATCCGAATGTTCTTATCCCTAACCCTCTTACTCAAAATTCTCTTGAAGTAGAGAGCAGGATATACCCTCCTCATCTGCTCTTTTGCCCTTTTGATCTCTTCCTTAATCTGAAGGGTCTCCTTCTCCGACTGACTCGTCCTCGTATCCAGGTAATTACGCATCTTGCGGAGCTCATCGCTTCCGGCGGGGGAGCTAGCGCTTAATTCCTGAATCCTCCTACGTATTCTCTTTATCTCACCCTCGATGGATACGAGCTTAAGCTGAAGATCATCGACCCTATCGCTCAACCTGAAATAATCCCTCATCCGGGCGTACTTTTCAACTTTCAGGCCCAGCTTAGCAGTCTGTGCGATGTCAACGAATTCGGTTGCCATCTGCTCCGGATCAGATATGTTCTCAGCTGTCTGCTTTATGTATTTCTTAACGGAATAGAGAGAATAATCAAGAATGAACTGATCAACGATATTGGACCTTTTCTGATAATCAGGTTCTCCAAGAATAGCCTCTGCAACCTTCAAAGCATTCTTCTTCGAAAAGGTTTCAAGCCTAACCAAAGAGGATATCAGATCAGTAAGGTTGTGAAGGAGTATGGGTTCTGTCAGCTGGAAACCTATGGTCAGTACGGGGTTCATCGATAAGAACGGTTCCTGAAAGATCATAGAAACCCATTTCCCACGGATAGAGGAAAGAACCTTGTTGTGTCTTCGGAGCGATGTTTTGTAGTGCTTTACCTTCACATTTGTTGGAGACTTTATTTTGACTTTGACCAATTTGTCCAGATCGGAATAGATGTTGAATCCATTTATGTACACATCTCCGTCTAGAACTCTTCCTGGAGGATCTGGAATCAAGTCAATTATGGATGTGGCTGTGACGCTTTTACCGCTCCCACTCTCACCGACGAGCCCGTAAACCTCACCCCGCCTTATGGAGAGGGATAGGTTTTCAATAGCCCGTACTATTCCTTTCGATGTGAAGAAATAGGTCTTGAGATTTTTTACCACCACGTTATTTTCCTGTATCTCCTTGGCCAGCTCATCGTGCTGTTCAGATTTTGATAATTCTGCTTCAACCATATTTATCTCCTCAATTTTGGATCAAGGACATCTCTAAGACCATCACCAAGCAGGTTAACGGCGATCGTGAAAATGACCAGAAACAGAGCCGGTATCAAGAAAGGCCACCAGTTCATTGGTGTAGCAAACAGATATCTGGTCTGATCACCCCACGTTATCATGTTTCCGAGTTCTGGCAGATAGATGCTCGTATAGTGGAAACCCAAGAAATCAAGAGTGGCAAAAAGAGCTATCACTGTTCCAAGATCTAGAGATATCTGCACGAACACGGGAGCAAGGACGTTTGGAAGAATATGTACGAACATTGTCCGGATCCTTGAGGATCCGGACGCGGTGGCAGCCTCCACGAACTTATTCGCCTTGACGCTAAGTGCCTGTCCCCTTGTTAACCTTGCATATATTGGCCACCATATGATTATAAGTGCCAGAAGCACGTTGTTAATACTAACACCCATCACGTACAGGATTGCCATGGCCAGAACCAGAAACGGAATACTGAAGAATATATCTGTAACTCTCATGATGGCTTCATCCGTTGCACCACCATAGAATCCTGCGAAGGTTCCGACTATTGTGCCTATGGCAGCCCCAATAAGAACGATCACAACAGTGTATGTAAGATCCCACTTAAGAGATGCGAGCATGACAGGAAAGATGGGTAGATTGTATGCCGTGGAACCGAATATCCACCACCATCCTGGAGTGTTTGTGGGACCATGAAGAGTGGGAGGTATCAGAGTGATTATGGCACCAGATCCGTAGGGCGGAACACCATATGATACACCTATCGTAAATGGTATCAAACTGCCCGTTATGGGACTGGGATATAATATTGGTTTACCGAGATACGTGCTCATGTGGAAGGTAACGAGAGCGTCAGAAAGATCAAAACCGCTTTTGATGCCTAGATATGCAGGATAGACCCAATCCAAGATCGCAATGATTGCGTAGATCACAACAATTATCAATCCTGCAAGAGCGATCCTGTTCTTGACGAACACCTTTAATGTTGAGATGAAATCCTCCACTCTCGGATGCTTCCTTGAAACGATTTCTGATTCCAGAGTTGCTTCTACTGTTAAGTCCATAATAACCACCTAATACCTAATTCTCGGATCTAGGAGTGCGTATATAACATCAACCACCAGATTTGCTATAACGATTATAATACCGAAAAAGAATGTTGTACTCAGCACACCATATGGTGCGAAGTCAAGCACTGAGTTCAGTGCAAGCAAACCCATACCATGGTAGCTGAATATATCTTCTACAACCACCACACCGCCCAGAAGAGCTGCAAATGCCAGCACCATAACGGTGATCGCTGGTATCATAGCGTTTCTTCTGACATGCGTTCGTATGACCCACGATTCGGGAACGCCTTTAGATCTTGCGGTCTTCACATACTCCTGCGACAGGCTATCGACCATTCCAGATCTTATAAATCTCAACAGCCCTGCGAGGAGACCATAGGTTATTGTGAGCACAGGAAGTATCACGTAGATAAATGCGCCCCAGGAGAATGAGAAATCACCATTGAGTATCCCATCAAGAATCGGTATATGCGTGGGATACGTTGTCCCGGCTCTGAACCATGATGGGGGTGACGTGAATGTGGGCATAGTCCCACCAATGGGAAGCCCGGTTACCCCTATGAGCCTGGGTACAACTCCGGCTCTGGAAAACAAAAGCTGAAGTAGAATTCCCAAAACAAAGACAGGAAATGCATATCCCACCAGGGAAAACACTCTTCCCACGTTATCAGATACTGAGTTCGGTCTTGCCCCTATATATGTTCCAATCGGAATTGAAAGGATAACAGATAGCAGGGTAGCAAAAAAAGCCAGCTGAACGGTATTGGGAAGGGACTTTTCAATACCCTCTAAAACCGGCAGACCACCAAACATGGGAAACTGCGTCGGAAAGAAACCCCACGTTCCGTTGACAAGGCGTTCAAGGAAGAGAATGTACTGCTGTGGAAAGGAGAGATTCAGGCCAAGTGCAATCTTTGCCTTTCTCAGCTGTGCTGCTATGTCTTTTGAGTGAGGATTGATGTACTGAGATACCAGCTGAGTTTCGTGTGTTAGTTCCAATGAGTACAACAAAACGAAGGTGAAAAGCGTCAGACCAATCAGTGTTGGTACCATCAGAACAAGCCTGCGTATTATGAAATAACGTATCTTCATCTTATTGAGTAGCGATTTCACATACTAAATATTTTCTTTTATAAAAGGCGGTGTGTTTTTAAATCCCACACAGACCGGCGCTGACAAGATTCAGGTAACAGGACTGCCCATATCCTCGGAGTCTGAAACCTGATGAACAGACATCATTCTTCTCCGGGGATCTGATTTCAGTTTGCAAAAGCATATAGAGTGTGAGGAGAAATATAACTTTACATTACGTTTTCGTCCATCTGCGAGGATAGGCTAACATTGTAGACCCGTGAATTACTCTGTAATTTGAGTCTCGGGGAAAGTACGCTGTCCTTTATTTCACAGCTCTTGCCAATCTCTGTTCCATCCATTATCACTGAGTTAACAATATGGCTGTTCTCACCTATCTGAACGGAGTTAAGAATCAGAGAGTTCTCAATTTCCACACCACCCTCTATCACAGCATTATCGTATATGGCAGATGAATTTATTCTACTGCCATCACCCACCGCCACGTTCCTCCCGATGAACGTTTTGCCCATCAGGGTGCCCCGTATTTTTCTGGGAGAGGTTTTTATTATCATTCTTCCCGTGATGTTGTGGTTGGAGTACTTCTTTCCATACTTTTCAGTCATTGTCTGGTTGGCACGGATCATATCCCTCGGCCTTCCTGTATCGATCCAGGTACCTTTGCCAACGTATCCGAATATCTCCTCACCATCGGCAATAAGCTCGGGGAAGAGCTGCTTTCCGAAGTCGTAGGGAGTTCCATAGGGAATTCTCTCTATTATCTCTGGTTCTATAACATAAATTCCGGCATTCACAACATTGCTGGATGTTTCTCCGGGAGATGGCTTTTCCACGAACCTCGTTATCCTGTTATCTTCAAGCTCCACCACTCCAAGCTGTGAGGTGTCTTCCACCTCACTCAGCACTATTGTTAATTTAGAATTATTCTTTTTGTGAAAAGCTATGATATCTGCTATATCAAAATCAGCCAGTATATCACCACTTCCAACAATGATTGTATCATTGATGAATTCTTCAACGAGCTTTATTCCACCAGCGGTGCCCGCAGGAGCCTTTTCCACCGAGAAGAGTATGTTCTGATCCTCATGCTTCAGGTCAAGAACGCCTGATATGAGTGAGTCGAATTTATAGCCGGTGGTTATTATGAGATTCTTCACACCAGCCTTATAGAAAGATTCTATGGTGTACTCAATACAGGGCGTGCCTGCGATGGGTATCAATGGTTTTGGAATGGAATACGTTATTGGCCTGAGCCGTGTTCCCTTTCCTCCGGCCATAACAATTCCCGTAATCACCATATTCCTGTATTTTTATAATTTATTAATAGTTTGGGATAATTTACTTATGGGCCAGGCTGCGTTTCTGGTTATCACCAGTTGACCGATAAGTAGTATTCTCAATATCTGATTCGCTCTTTGCTGGTTATATTTAAAACTGCATGATCTAGTGATGCAAGCTGTGCTTGGGTAACTCAGAACACATAACACTGAAACTCGAAAACTGATTCTTTTATAAATGTTGGAAACCCAGTAATGGCATCGATAATTGATTGCTTATGCCAGATTAGGATAATGGTTTTTGATTTTAGATGTTACGCAAATATGAGTTATTTTACAGTATTATCGGTTGTTCTACCAGTATACACATAATATTTCTCATTTTTATACCATAGGATAACCATTTTTACATGCATTTTGCTGAATGATCATAATGTCCTATCTAAGGATCTCAATATCTCCGGAACTGGATATCAGAGACCTTATAGAACTTATCAGGGAGCTTCACGAATCCTTCGAGATCATTCATATTTTGGTTTCTGATGGATTTACACTCGATATAAGAGTCTTGAAAAGAGAGAGATATATAGCATTTCAAAGGGTTCTCAACCCTCACCAGCTTGGAAAGATCCTCATGGATACAGGAAGGGAGCCCCACATAATAATCCTCAAATCTGAGATAGTAGATTCTTGGGATCTCATAGATGTCCAGGCGCTCTACGACATATTGAGAATCAAAAGCTATGGATCATACTGCCAGGTATATCTCAACATCGTGGGAGGGGGAGGTGTTTTTGAACAGTATCTGGGTGGGACAATAAACAGAATACAAAAGAGAACGGAGGTGAGTAAAGTGGGAAGAACGGTACCAACAGTCAGGCAGGCCATAGATGATATGGTATCCAAATACAGAAAACTGGGAGAGCTTATGGGTGCTTCTGATAGAGAATTGCTTGAGAGCCTCCTGATGAGCGGAAAAAGACATTCTACCGATATAGCGCTCTCCGGTGTGGATTACGAGACAGGATTCATCCTGTCAATAATGTTCGAGATGATGAAAATAATAAAGAACAATAACAGGTGAGTTTTTTTTGCAAAAGGATGGGCGGATACTGATCAATGCAACGGGTGTGGATACCGTTAAATTGTGGTTCTTTCGATATGGAAAGATTGAATATGAACATCACAGAAACCACACCTGGATCTTTGTGACAGGTACAGACTTTGATATAGATTTCCTCGAATCACAGTTAGATCTCGTATCCGATATTCATCTTGAGAGATCGATAATGCATGATATTTATGGGCAGAGGAAGGGATTGAAGATCCACCTCAGACCATCGAGAATAAGAGATATGATCCACGCTGTGAACACGATCGGTTTTGGGAGGAAATTTCAGATGTACAATTCAGACATAGATCCGATCCTCAGGTACATCTCCACGAATGATCTTGAATTCTTCAGCATAGACAACCTCAGGGATCTTGAGCCAGAGATCCAGTCGATTAAGGTGGTACCTCTCATTCACGGAAACAGGGTAGATGGTTTCACACTCAATGGAACACGGTATCCCCTAAATCACGATTCTCTCTCCACTCTTAGGAACCAAATGGGGGAGAGCCATATCATTATATGCAGCAATGAACATGGTGGTTTCCGGAAGATCCTAGAGGCCGGAAGTACATATGGCATAGCTTTTCCACCATACAGGGAAACCCCTGGCAGAGCTTATGTGAGTTATAACCATGTCATGTATAGTGAACCTTCATTAAAAATTTGGGAAAAAATATGCATACCCATCACCTCTTTTATATACTCAGAGGCTGGTATGTATGGCGTTTATCAGGTCTCGCGGATATCATCTCTTCCGCCGGAAACGGTTGCGAAGATAACCCCGGGAACAGCTGTATCGGCACTCGAGATATCTCATGCACTGAAGAACAATATTCTGATACCGCACCACAAACGAGATTATGAGGGTGAAAAATCTATTGGAGAGCTGTTTGAACTTGACCGGGGAGGGCTCGTCTTGCAACCCGCCCCAGGCATCTACGAGAATGTGTATGAACTGGATTTCTCCTCGATGTATCCCAGCATTATCGTGAGGTACAATCTATCCCCGGAAACCTTATCAAAGGTACATGGGAAGAAAATACCGGGAACTCCTTATTTTGTGCTCACAGAGAGAAGAGGATTCTTACCGAAATCTCTCTCAGAGCTTTTGGGCATGAGACTATTTTACAAACATATAAGAGCGGAACACCCAGCGTATGAGGCAAGAAACATTGCGTTGAAATGGTTACTGCTGACCTCTTTTGGATATACAGGATACAAAAATGCTAAATTCGGTAAAATAGAAATCCACGAAGCCATAACTTCTACCGGCAGATGGGCACTCTCAAAATCCATCAAAATGGCACAGGATCGCGGTTTTAGGGTGATCCATGGAATTGTTGATTCCCTATGGTTGCAGGGTGATGGTGATGTTGCCTCTCTCGTAAGGGACATAGAGAAGGAGACGTCCTTGGAAATAACCGTTGAGGGGCATTACCGGTGGGTAATTTTCTTTCCCACGATGGATGGTCTCGGAGCTACCAACAGATATGTGGGGCTGAAAGATGATCGAACGTACAAAGTCAGAGGCATAGAGCTGAGAAGATCAGATATACCACCCATAGCGAAGAGATTTCAGATAGAAGCGCTCGAACTGTTGAAAACCTGTAACACATCGGAAGAGATACTCAGAAAAAAGATGGACATTGAGAGGTTAAAGGATCGATATCTAAAAAAACTGCTGAGACCGGATCCTGAAGACCTGTACGTGAAATTAAAGGTTTCCAAAAGGCTCTCAGATTACAGGGTGAACAATCTCCAGAGAAGGACGCTCCTGGAATTCAGCAGAAAGGGTGTTGAACTTCAACCCGGGCAGTCCGTTAGCGTTGTTGTAAAACCAGAGGGGATGGAAAAAATCACAGATGATCACGATGATGGGTTCAACAAAGAGTATTACAGGCGCATTCTCAGAAGAGCGTTCAAGATGTTTGACTTCATCTTTTCTCTGGACAGAACTGTCAAAGATCTCAGCTCATACGATCAAGAACTTCCTCAACCTTCTTCTCAAGAACCCTGACAGGAGTATCGTTTATCATTATACTCTTGGATACCCCTCTCCTACTACCATGACCCTCAATGACGCTCTCTATCATTCCCAAATCTTCCAGTTTGCGTACTATCCGGTAGATCATCGACATGGTGGGACTCCGTCTAAGCCTGCTCTCCATGAGGATCTCCGTGTTCATAACGATACAGGGAATGTCTGTCTTTGTGAACCTGTACAGGCATCTACAGGTGGCGAGAAGAACTATCAGCTCCTCCTCACTAAGCTGTACCAACTTACTCTCCGTGATGTAGGGGTTTATCAGGGCGTTAGCGGCTCTCACATCATCACTCCCTATTATATTAGAAGAAACGTAATCAGCGATATACGAGGATTTCTGGAGAAGCTCGATTGCCAATCTCGCGCTCCCATACTGAGACGATACCTTGGCGATCATTCTTAGGATCTCAGGGCTGTATGTTCCATCATAGAGGGCATCCCTGGCTCTCCTCATTATGATTCCATAAAGTTCACTGAATGAATATCTGGAGAATCTCAGGGTTGAAATTGGGAGCGGTGAGATTTTTCGAGAACCCCTCAGAAATGTACCGGGATCATCCACGGAAATGAGTACGGTGGACAGTGTTAGATTGTACGCCTCGGAGGATCGGAGAAGCATCTGCAGCCCGGCCAGATCATTTCTGAGAAGGTTTGATACTTCATCTATTATCAGAAGAATGTTCATTCCCTTCTGCTTCTGCCAGTTCGATATCTGACGAAAAATCTCTGTTGTAGATGGCCTCGCAACACCGGAATTTCTGAGCTTTAACATAACATCTGCCAGTATGGATCTTGTGGTGGGGTGTGAAAGAGCGTTAAAATAGAAGGATCTGAATTCCGTGCGATTCAGTAAGGTGAATTTTGACGTTGTTGTTTTACCGACCCCAGGAGAGCCGTAAATAAACAGTGTGGTGGATATTCCATCTCTGAGAGGTTTCACAACGAGCTCTTCAAGCCTCTGAATCTCCCTCTCTCGGAATGGTAGTTCTGAGGGTATATAGACCGGATCGAGAACCTCGGCGTTTTTAATGATAGTCATCCTGCTCGTTCAGTTATTGAAATAAGCATATAAGAGTCACACATTGCCAATCAATTGCAAACTTTATTCAGAGTCAGCCTATTTTCCCCTTGCTTTCTAAGAGCCATACAGGGTCCGTTGCGAATGAACAATCTTTACACACCGGTGATCACACTCAAAAATGGCAGGAAATTCACGCCAAGAAAGATCAGCAGGGTATTATTTATACATGCAAATAATGACATGATTGACATGGATATTGGCTCTGGACGAAAAATAGTGGTGATGGCATCCGGTCGAGGAACCACCTTCAAGGCCATCGCACGGGCAAGCTTAAGCAGGGAAATAAATGCGGAAATCAGTGCACTCATATGCAACAACCCGGCTGCCGGAGCGATCGATATTGCCAAAAATCTCGGAATTAGATATCATATTATTCCTCGCGGCGGAAAGAGAATGAATCAGGAGCTGGAAAAGTTGCTAGAACAGCTATCACCAGATCTCGTGGTTCTGGCAGGTTTCCTTAAGATAATTCCTCCGCACATAATAGAAAGATACAGAGAAAAGATCATAAACACACATCCATCTCTCCTTCCATGTTTTGGTGGCATGGGATTCTACGGAATAAAGGTGCATAAAAGCGTGATTGCCAGTGGAGCGAAATTCAGCGGTTGTACCGTTCACTTTGTTTCTGATGACGTGGATGGTGGACCGATTATCTCCCAGGAGGTAGTACCGGTATCGAGCAACGATGATGCTCAGAGCCTGGAGAGGAAGGTGCATGAAAAGGAACTGGATCTCATAGTTCGCACGATAAGGGACCTTCTTGAAAGGAAATACAGGATCGTTGGCAAAAGAGTCATATTCTATCAATAGGGCTACGCACATTCACCGTATGTCCACGGTAAGAATAACGGATTAGAAGTATAATACCGGCAATGCCTGTCACGAACATAATAAGGTAAAAAGGAATAAGCAGTGGAAACGAAGCTCTGTATACTTCGAAGAGGCCTGATGGGCCATTCATTAACCAGTGCATTAGTATATCAAGGTATGGCCCAAATTTGAGATATGCGAAACCGAGAGCTATACCGGTGATCGCGACGGGAAGTATTTTCCCGAGATCCCAGACTCCAAAATAGACATGTGCATATGCCCATATTGCGCTCGTGATAATCACCAGTATCAGATCCCATCGATTTAGCTTCAGCCCATACCTCTCCCGGTAAAAACCTGGAGCAAAGAACGATAGCGTGGAATCCCTCAGATTTCCCGTTTTCATATAGATCATGAGGAAAACAAATATTCCCAGAGGAAGGATTCTGAAACCGAATTCCTCCACGAAAGGAGCATATATAAGGGAGTTGTATAATATATAGGGGTTAGTTCTCAGAAGTTTTTCCAGAGGAGTTCCTCCCAGACTAACACCGAAGGCCTGCTCGATTAAAACGGACACAATACTTAGGAGGAAGATTGCCGGCGTGACGACTGCAAAGTATCCGGCTGGAGAGTCGATGAGCCTCTTTTTCTGCGTGGTGGATTTGAAGAACAGTACTGTAAACAGTCCGAAATACAGGATAACCATGATCTCCGTTAAGATCAGCACCGGAACATTTCCCAATGTTACGGACAAAATCATAATGAAGAGGTAAACAGGAACAGAAAGAGAATAATATCGTATGTTTTCGGCGTTAAAGAGATAAAACAGGGATGCCACAAAAACTGCAAAAGATATGGAAACCATGCCTAGAGCGTACAGACTGGATATTCTGAATCCAACGTGATCATCGCCGGGTGGTGTGTCGACCATAAATTCATAGCGATTATATTTTAATCATATAAATAATGTTGTTTTCCCTTATGGAACCAACACCACTGGATTAAGCCTCCCCGGGCAAGCTTTAATGATACTGTTAAGACCGACGGTAGAAGAGATCAGGATATTGAAAAATGGATACCAGCACCTGATGCGGGAAGATCCTGAATCTGATCATGGAAAAATAATGTGTTTCTTTTTAAAATAAGCATAAAATTAATCCAAAAATGATGGAGATATCTGAGATAAATTGTTCAACTTATCTATACATCATTTTTTGTATGATTCCCAATCCGTAAGAGAACCTGAAAATTAGTAGGGTAGAATAATCTCAGGACAGATCTACAGCAAATTTATAGCCGTATTGAATTATTCCCCCGGGCCCATCCTCGTGGATTCTCCTAAACACACTGTGCACTCTCTTGCCGATCTTGATCTTGTCAAGAGGAGTGTCTACGATCTGTGCTGTGAGGGTTGGACCTTCATCCAGATCTATCAGGGCGAGAACATACGGTCTCTGCCTCTTGAATGCCCTCGGAGAATCATGAACCACAGTGAA
>Ga0256829_1000439_pt1 | contig 42890 bp, 42 predicted proteins | sample 131447metaG_FD_185979 | JGI IMG/M metagenome (GOLD analysis project Ga0256829, IMG submission 185979) | Hydrothermal vent microbial communities from Lau Basin, Pacific Ocean - 131-447 | ecosystem: Environmental > Aquatic > Marine > Hydrothermal vents | place: Pacific Ocean: Lau Basin | collected... | reverse complement strand
AAAATCACTTGGCGTTATAATGCTTGGAACCTTCGTTATGTTAAGCAGGGAAGGGTGGGTTATTGCTATTAACAGTTCAACCCCCTTCACAACCATGGGCCCCGGTTCGTTTATGTAGTCAACGTAGTAGCCCTTTATGAAGTATACCTTATCATGCTTTATCGCTGAGATGTTTTCATATGCATTGCCTATTGTCTTTTTCAGCCAAGATATTAGAGCGCTTTGGTTCATAAAACCTGTTTGATCATCTACTATTATTATGCTTGGATTTGCCTTCAGCATCTCCTCCGGGCTTATTACCCCCCACTTAGTAATGTTTTTAAAAGCGTTTTCGTTACCAGAGAGCATTATCATGTCGCTCTGAAAGGTATCAGAACCCGTTACATATGTAGGATTTATCCAGGCAAGGTTCGCAACCTCATACCTTGTAGTGTTTTTGACAAGGGATGATAGGTAGGCTATGGCCATTGATGTGTTTTCAACGACCCCAACAGCTTCTTTCACGTGCCCGGTAGCCCTTCCAGCCATTATTATAGAATCGTAAAGCCCACTTATCGAATTGAAGGATGGAAGGAGAAGAACCGGTATTCCATATTCTTTAAAGACGCTTAAGGCTGCTGTTGGGACCCAGCCGTAAGTACCTATAACGAGGTTAGGCCTTAGGGAAAGCACCTTTTCAACGTCTACCCCAGAATACGTATTTCCTATGTTTGTTACGTTACCGCTTTTATATAGGCCTTTTAGCTCATTTTCAAATCTAGGCGGCAGGTAGTGGAGGCTTGCGTTATCAACGCCTACTAGCTGCTTCCCAGCACCTATTGCAATTAGTATTTCAGTCGTTGCAGGGTCTAGCGATACTATCCTTTTTGGGTAAGAGGGTATGGTAACGCTAGTGTTTGTAGCGCTCATTATGGTTACTGGGAAGTAGGATGAGCTACTCGAAAGCGCACCTATTCTTTTTTCCAACGTGCTTATTTTATTACTTAACGTCCCGTTAATTGCTGCGAGGCTAGAGCTCAAAGAACCTACTTTTGAAGCAAGCCCAGCTATCTCATAGGTAATTTTAGCATTCGTAGAGTTACTTAACTTTACTATGGTAGAGTTTAGGCTGCTAACCCTGTTTTGTACGCTGTTATATAAGGAATACATTGAGTAACCAAGTACCGAAAATCCTACAATTATTATTACTATTAATGCCACTATTAGCTTACTACCCTCCAACTTTTCTCTCCTGGATACCCTATCCAGTTATAACTAACTAATAAACTTTTGCCTTAACTATACATTACGCGGTGTAAGGCCTTGGAAAACATAATTAAAATCGCTGAAGAGGTTGCAAGGGAAAGGATCAGGGGGGCCACTTGGAGCTCTGAGACCATGGCAAAAGCTGTAATCGAGAACGGAAAGGAGTTATCATGTGAGGAGCTGGAAAGCCTCAGCGATACAATAATAAAGGTAAACCCAGTTATGGGTAGCCTCTACAACTTGTCACTTGTGTTAAGAAAAACGTGCAGCTCCGGTAAAGATCTTGCATGGGGGGCGGAAAGGTTCATAGAATATATTAAATTTGCAAAAAAGAACATAATTGACCATGCACAACAGCTCTTTAGAGGGAGGAAGGTAACAATCTTTACTATAAGCAACAGTAGCAATATATTTGAAATCATAAAGGGCTACAAAGACCTTATAAATAGGGTAAACGTTGCAGAATCATTGCCGGGTGGGGAGGGCGTTTACCTTGCAAAAGAGGCCAGAAGAATGGGAGTAGAAGCTAAGGTTTTCCCGGACTCCGCCACGAGTGCAGGGATTGAAGAGTCTGATATCATACTCATAGGTGCTGATAACGTCACAATAGACGGTTGTGTGTTTAACAAGGTTGGTTCAAAAAACCTTGCTATCATCGCAGGATACTATGGAAAGCCTATGATAGCCGTTTTCGAACCATTTAAAATCAATCCCAACACGAGGTGTGGTGAGTATATACCTTTCACCAGGAACTACAGAATCGAAGGATATGGGGAATTACAGTATAATGTATTCGATGAGCTGCCAAGTAATTTAATTGACAGCATATTAAGCATTAATGGGATGTCAAACCCGTCGCAAAGTGACCTAAGGATACTCCACAACTCCTTTATGTCATGGTTCTCCAGCATCTAAGCTTATAAGTATGAAAAGAGAGAACTTTCAAAGTGGGTTAGTTTGACATTAATAGTAGCTTTCGATAGGTCAAGTTCAAAGGATGGAAAAGAGGTAATAGGGACTATCTCAAAGATATGCAATATGGTTTCTGGAGTTAAACTTGGCATCCCCTTATTTGCTAAGCATGGAGCAACAATTGCAAGAGAGGTCAGGGAGGTCTGTAGAAATAACATGATAATAGCTGATCTAAAACTTGCAGACATAGGAGATATAATGATATCTACTGCAGAGGTTCTTCTACCTCATGTGGATGCATTCATAGCGCACTCATTCATCGGGAGGGAAGGGGCGCTAGATGACCTGAAGAGCTACCTAGACAGCAGGGGCTCGAAGCTCATACTAGTAGCATCAATGAGCCACAAGGGCTCGACAGAGGTCTATGATAAGGAAATTGATAGCATAGCTAGCGTGATAAAGGGTATAAACCCCTGGGGTATAGTGGCACCTGCAACGAGACCTGAAGTTATAGGAAGACTGAGAGAATCCTTAGGTAAAGAAATAAAGATACTTTCACCAGGGGTCGGAGTACAAGGGGCAAAGCCCGGCGTGGCCCTCTGCAATGGCGCTGATTTTGAGATAGTAGGAAGATATATTACGAATTCCTCAAACCCTGTGGAAACGACGAAGCTGATAATTTATGAGCAAAAGAGGAGGTTAGATAAGTGCAGGAGGTAGACCTTATATCTAGGCTTCTATATAAAACAGGTTCTGTAAAGATTGGAAACTTTTTGCTCGCCAGCGGTAAAACTAGTAGGATTTATATCGATATGAGGAATATGCTTGCCTATCCTGATGGTTTTAAGGCTGTTGGAGAAATGCTAATCGATAAACTGAGGGAAATATCTAGGAAAGATATCATTGTTGTAGGCGTTGCTACCGGAGGAATACCTTGGGCATCAATAGCCTCTTATAGCCTGGGGCTTCCGATGTCATACTTTAGGCCTAAAAAAGAGCATGGACTGAAGAAAAGGCTTGAAGGAATAGATATCAAGGGCAGGGAATGCATAGTGCTTGATGACGTTTCCACAACAGGGGGTAGCATAATGGAAACGATAGGGTTTATTAGAGAAAATGGTGGAAGCGTTAAGGAATCCATAGTAATAATAGATAGGGCTCAAGGGGCTGAGGAGAACCTTAGAAAGGAAGGTGTGAGCTTGAGGTACCTCTTTTCACTAAAAGACATAATTGTTAGCCTTAAGAAACAGGGTTTTTTAGATGAAGAGACCTTCAAATCACTATGGTTAGACCTCTATGGAGGTGAGGGCTTTGTGGAAGGGTAGAGATGTAATAAGCATCCTAGATTTTTCCAGGAATGACCTAGAGGCCCTTTTTGAAAAAGCTGACTATATGAGAAAAAACCAATACCGGTTAAAAAATGAACTTTCAGATATGATAATTGGGCTGGCATTCTTCGAGCCGTCCACGAGGACGAGGATGAGCTTTGAAACAGCTGCCAAGAGGCTCGGCGCCGATACAGTCGGGTTTGTAAGCGAAGAAGCGACAAGCATAGCCAAGGGTGAGAGCTTTTCAGATACAATAAGGATGCTCGATTCCTATGTAGACTTAATAGTTGTTAGGCACAAATATGAAGGTGCCGCGCTTTTAGCCTCAAACATAGCAGAAAAACCTATAATAAATGCTGGCGACGGAAAATCACACCATCCCACGCAGGCGATGCTGGATTTATATACTACGAAAACGCTGTTCAATACAATTGATGGCTTGACGTTTGCCTTCATAGGCGATTTAAAGTACTCAAGGACTGTTTCTAGTCTAATATTTGGCCTTAGTGCATTTAATCCAAAGGAAATCATACTTATATCACCTCCAAGCTTGAGGCTTAGGGAAGAAATAAGGCTCGTAGCAGAGGAAAGGGGGCTGAGGCTTAGGGAAGAAGAAAGCATGGAAGCAATATCTGACGCTGATGTGATATACGTAACGAGGATACAAAAAGAGAGGTTCCCAGATTTACAGGAATATGAGAGGGTAAGGGGTAGCTACAGGATTAACAAAGAACTTTTGAATAAATACGCTAAGGATGGTGCGAAGGTTCTCCATGCCCTGCCAAGGATAGACGAGCTTTCAAGAGACGTTGACGAAACGAAGTTTCAGGCATACTTCATGCAGGCTAGGTTAGGGATACCCATAAGGATGGCCCTCCTTTCACTTGTATTAAAAGGTGAGTAAAAATGGATAATGGAAAGGAGCTTTTAGTTAGTAAAATAGCTAACGGGACCGTAATAGACCATATAAACGCCAGCAGATCCCTAATAGTTTTAAAAATACTCAACATAAGAGGAACCGAAGGATTCAGGATCGCTATAGTTATGAACGCACCTAGCACGAGGATGGGGAAAAAGGACATAGTAAAACTAGAAAACTACTACCCAAGGGATGAGGATGTACAAAAAATAAGCCTGATAGCCCAAGATGCGACAATAAACATAATAAAAGACTATAAGGTAATCAAGAAGTACAAGGTAAAGATACCGAAAAAGATCAAAGGGCTTCTGAGGTGCAACAACCCCACATGTATAACTAGGAAACCGGATGAACAAGTAACTAGCACCTTTACGCTAATAAATAGGGAAAAGATCATGTACCAATGCGACTATTGCGGTTCAATACTAACAGAAAATGATATTATTAAGGACCTAACTGGGGAAATGAAGTGATTTTATCGATTTGTGGCAACCTTTTTGATTATAGGGGTAGCATAGGGAAGGGATGCATAAACATAGGGGAAAGTGGCAAAATAGAAAGCGTAACAAAAATACCTAAGGCAAGGAAGGCAGAGGAGTTCGGTAATGGCTACATAATTGGCCCCGGGATAATTGACCTTCACGTTCACTTGCGTGGCCTTGAACTTTCATATAAGGAAGATGAGGAAAGCGGAACCAAATCAGCGCTACAGTCTGGTATAACACTTGTAATCGACATGCCCAATACGAAACCAAGGCTAGATAGCATAGATAATATTAAGAAAAAGCTCTCTTCACTAAAGGAAATGTCTTACGTAGACTCGAGCGTTTTTTCTGCTATACCGCAAAAAGTAGAAGAGATTGATAAAATTTGCGATTTGCCGATAGCAGGTTTTAAGGTATATCCAGAAGACCTATCCTTAAGGGAAGAAGCCATAAGGTACGTTATAGAAAAGGGAAAGCTAATCGTACTCCACCCGGAGCTTATTGAAGCAGAAAGGGTTTTCGATTATGAAAATGATGCTAGAGCGACGCTAAGGGGGTGCAACCTAGAATCTGCTTCCATTCCGATAATAAATAAAATAAGTGAACGTAGAAAGAGAATACATGTAACCCACGCCAGTTGCCCATCAACTGTTCTAGAGGCAAAGAGGCACGGCTTTACTGTAGATACCACCCCTCACCACCTCTTCTATGAGAGTAGCATGAGGGGTTGCCAATATAGGGTAAACCCGCCACTAAGGGACTATATTACAAAGGGCAACCTCTTCAAGCTACTAATCGAAGGAGCTGTAGATATGGTCTGTAGCGACCATGCGCCCCATTCCATAAAGGAAAAGGAGAACCCTACACTGTGTCCCCCAGGGATACCTTGGCTTGGGCTGTGGCCGTGGCTCTTCTTTAAGCTTGTTAAACTTGGTATAATTAGCATAGGGAACTTCTTCAACCTCCTATCTTTTACTCCAGCAAGAATACTTGGAATTAAGAACCTTGGCTATATCGGAGAAGGCGCAAGGGCGAACATAGTTGTGATAGATAGTAATGCAAGGTGGAGGTTCACAAAAACGTATAGCAAGGCACCCTATATAGGCCATTTTTTAGAAGAGCTCCATGGCTTTCCAGTAAAGGTTTACGTTGGGGGCATATTAGCATCAGATTCCGGAGAAGTTATTGGAAGACCACCGGTTATAAACCCCTTTGAAGTCAAGGACTCATTAGAGAAGAGGGAGCCTAACAATGTTTAACCTAGAAACGAGCGTTGCCGGAATTAAGCTGAAGAACCCCATAACGAACGCAAGCGGCATACTTGCCAAGGACGTAGATTCAATAAAAGAGCTAGTTAGCTCTGGTTTGGGCGCAGTCATAACAAAGTCAATTACTGTAGAGCCAAGGAAGCCCTATAACTTGCCAACTGCCGTACCCCTCGAATGCGGTATGCTGAACGCTGTAGGCCTTTCTAACCCGGGGTCTGAATCATTAAAGGAAATCCTTACCACCTTAAAGGAAGTTGGTATCCCTATTATCGTAAGCATAGCCGGTAAGGATGAAAAAGAGTTTGCACATGTCGCCCACGTAGCAGAGAAATATGGAGCTAGTGCTGTGGAGCTCAACCTAAGCTGCCCACACGTCGAGAAGATGGGACTAGAAATATTAAACGATATTTCGTTGACGAGGAAAGTTGTGGAAGGCGTTACCTCTACTGTAAAAATACCGGTTATTGCAAAACTTGGAATAGTTGATGATATTGTAAGGCTTTCGGGTCTGGTATTGGAGTCCGGAGCAAAAGCCCTCTCGTTAATAAACACAATAAGGGCAATGAAGATAGATGTCTATACAAAAAAACCTGTACTCAGCCATGCAATTGGTGGGCTATCTGGGATGGCCATACATCCAATAGCAGTAAGGGTTGTCTATGAGGTCTACAAGGAATACAAGGTAGATATAATGGGTGTAGGAGGCGTCTACGATTGGGAAACCGCTATTGAGATGATACTAGCAGGGGCGAGGGCTGTACAAGTCGGTACTGCAATAATCAAAAGAGGCCTTGGAGTAATTAATGAGATTATAGATGGGATAATAAAGTATGGGGAAGAAACGGGTGCAAGGTCTATTGAAGAAATAGTTGGGGCTGCGCAAAATGCTTGATTAAGGTTATGTTCTTATCTTATTTTTCACAACAGAAGACCTCTGCAGGATGGTTATAGCTGCTAATATGCATATAACAAGCACAATTGCGTTAGAGATCAACCCTAACCCAAATATAGGAAATATGGATGCCAGGAAAAGCAACAATATCCTTTCACTCCTTTCCAACAAGCCCACCCCTTCCATCTTTATACCTAACAACTCCCCCTTTGACCTAGCGTAGCTAACTATTTGGCTCAAGCCTAGGGCTATTAAGGCCAAATAAGGGTTCACCCCAAGTATTATAAGGGCTAGGAAGAAAAGGGTGTCTGAAACCCTATCCGTTAAGGAGTCAAGGTACTCGCCAAACCTGCTTTTCTTTCCAGTAGCCCTTGCTATCGCGCCGTCAACGATGTCCATAAACCCAGACAATATTATCATTATAGGGACAAGAAACCAAAGGTCAAAGAAGGCAAATACAGGAGATAGAAAAGCGAAGAGGAGCCCAAGTGATGTTGCCTTGTTTGGGGTGAAGCCAACGCTAGAAAAAGCCTTTCCTACAGTTTTCGGTAGTCGCTCATTAATATATTCCCTCAACTTGCCGAGCAACCTTATTCCTCCCTATGTATACCTACCAGCGTTTATACTCAATACGTGACCAGTTATTCCCCTTGACATCTTTGGTATAGCAAGGAAGTAAACTGCCTCTGCCACATCTTCCGGCTTGAGAATCATCTTCAGTGGGTGGAGGTCTATTATTGATTTCCTGCTCCTTTCATCCCTGAGCACATCAGAAACCATGTCAGTCTCTACAAAGCTTGGTGCAACTGCATTCACCCTTATTCCATACCTTGCCAAGTCTGTTGCGAGCCTCTTAGTAAACCCTATTAATCCGGCCTTAGCTACAGAATAGGCTATACCTGCATACACGTTACCTGTTTGGCCAGCAATGCTTGCTATGTTTATTATTGAAGCCCAATTGCTTTTCTTAAGCATCTCCAAGAAATATTTTGTAACTAGAAAGGGACCTGTTAGGTCAACTCCCAATGTTTTTAGCCATTCATCTAACGTTATTTCTTCTATCGATGCATAGCTTATAACCCCTGCATTGTTGACCAATACATTAATATGGTCGACTAACTGCTCTATCTCTTTCCTTGCATTAATGATACTATCATTAGAAAGCAAGTTAATTTTTATAAAATACGCTTCTTTTGCACCAAGGCTCAGCGCTTCCTCTACGGCTTTTTTAGCCCCATCCTCATTTTTGTTGTATGAAATGATAATAGAAAAGCCTTGAGAAGCAAACTTCCTCATGACAGCCCTTCCTATACCTCTATCACCACCAGTAATGAAGGCTATTTCACTCATTCCTATCCCCTCCTCTAATCAAGATGAGTCAAAATGGCTACGCCTTCAACTCATACTCAGCACAGCCCTTCCTACGACCTTTCCATGCATTATATCATAGTAGGCTTGATTGATATCCTCGAATTTGTAGACCTTGTAGAATGGCCTCACCTTGCCCATTGAGATTATTCTTATCGCTTCTTCATACTCCTCCCTTGTATATGCAGCGGAGCCCGTTATATTTATCTCGTTCATTACGATAAACGCTGGCCTTGATAGAATTATATCCTTGCCATTAATGTTTCCTATAAGAACGAGCCTACCCCCCCTTCTAAGCGATAGCATGCTATCATTTATTGTTATTCCACCAACTATTTCAAATACACCATCTACCTTTCCCTCGCTTTTATAAAATTCGAAAGACCTTACAGGGTAGGCGCCAAGGCCCTTCACTATCTCTTCCTTTTCATCCGATCTAACGTGGGCATAGACTTGGTATCCCTTATCAATAAGGTACTGAATGCCATGTATTCCCACTCCTCCGCTTGCCCCAGTAACCAAGACCTTAGAGCCTTTATCAAGGCCAGCTACCTTCAAAGCGTGTATAATAGTAGCTACGCCACACGTAGCTGCTGCATACTTTTCAAGCCCTGGATCACTTAGCGGTATTAAATTCCACGTAGGAACAGAAATCTTTTCTGCATAGCCGCCTTGAGTCTCTTCCCCTATAATCGAATAGCAAAGCCCTTCGCTATGAGAGCCTTTGCAAGAGTTCGATACCCTTGCGGGAAATACAGCAACGGGGCCCCCCTTATACAGGCCAAATATTTCATGCCCTAGGATCAGGGGGGTTTTCAAGTTTCTAAATCCTCCTTTCCATGCAACCAGGTCTCTACCACAGACACCTACCGCCTTTATGTCTACCATTGCTTCGCCTTCTTTCTCCTCCAGGTCTATGTACTCTATAGAGAAGGGTTTGTTGAATTCTCTAAGCACGGCTGCCTTTATCCTCATACCAAAACCCCATATAATGCTTTTGGGAAAAGTCTTAAAAAGTTAAAGGTTCGCGCAAAATCCTCCTAATATATAACTGCTTGAGACCAAGGCAATCGCGAACTACTTGTAATGGTTTAAGAAAAGTTGTGCTATGTATTTCAGCATTTAAAGCTTATAATGCAAACCACATTTATTAACCAGCAAAAAGCGTAGAGCAAACATTGAAGCTTAGCCAAGCCCTTGTAGTTTAATAGGTCATATGGCATCCAATCCTTTTAGTTCCTTTAAGAGGTCATTATATGCTATGATCCTTGAAACGTTCCTCGTGCCTAATGGGCCTGGCCTTTTCATGAAGAACTTATTTACGCTAGAAATGGTACCCTTATATTCCCTGTCAAGAAGTGCCTTCGTTATGGGAATTATGGATGCCATCGTACCGGCTAGGTTTGATTTATCATTTATCCTACCAGTCACAACTATCTCATCCACGAAGCCACCAAAACCTACGTATTCAATGTGCATCGCTATAAACTTCCTATCCCCGAGGGGCTCTAGGAAACCTGTCGGCTTAATGTAGTGCGGAGCATCATAACCAAGTATATCGCTAACTATGCTTCCTTTCGTGTTTTCCTTCGATTTGTTCCTCTCCGCCTCAGTAAGGCTCAGGAAGTCCATGTTACCCCCTATGTTAAACTGGGCTATGGAAGAAACCTTCCTGTTCCTTTCCGCCATATGCTCTAGCATGTCAGCAGTAAGGGGAGTGGCTCCAGTAGCAGCATCATCGCCAAAGACAAGCGACCCTACCTTTTCAAAGTAGGAGACTGCTCCCGGCGAGTTCGCCACTAAGGGTGGGGTCAAATTTATAAACGAGACCCTATTGTGCAACCTGCTATATTCTGCCGATGCATAAGCATATGAAATTGAGGCACCCCCCTTGCACGTATCCCCAACGCTCAAGAATTCAGATTCATTACTTACCTGCACCTGTTTTTCTGTAGTGATTATATTTACAATGACGTCCGGCTTAAGCTTGTTTAATAGCGAAATAAATTCATTTATAGCAATGCCGGCATCACCAATTATGTCATCGAGACCAGTTGCATCTACAGGTAAACCTTTCAGGCTATTACAATGAATACCCCTCAGCACCTCTATATCTTTTAATGACTTTGGTATGTTACTATCTCCCAGCATCTTTGAGGAGAGGGAATACATGTCAAGTCCTACCTTTTTATTATCTACGTCAAAGACTCCTACAACTTGTATATCCTCTGGCCTATAAGATTTGAACATACCAGCAAATGGAATGCCATAATTTTCAATTTCACCCATCTTTAGCTTTTCTATGCCAGCAACAAAATATGCTGCACCAGGACCTGCTCCTAGCAACACAGTTCTAATAGGCAATAGCCTCACCCGTCCAAATATATTATATTGATATCTAGTATAAAACCTTTCACTTTTTGAAATATAAGCGCGGGTTTCATTTCCAAGGTGTTACTTCGAAAGGGCCTCAGCTGCTGCTATCTCTGGAGTGAAGCTTATATATTGAACCATGCTCCCCCTTATAAGAATTTTGCCAACCTTGGCTATAATTAGCTTCCCGTCCTTAACCTCTATTGAATCATCCAAAACCAAGTTCATTGTGGTATCCGTCATCTTTAGCACGCCAATAAATTCACTCCCATCCTTAAGCTTCACGTATACCTGCGTGTCCATGGCCTCTCTCAAATACTTCATTGGACTAATTGCTCTACTTTCACTAGGCAATCCTAACACCCTTTTCTACACGGTTTATTGAATGTAAATACACATATTTTAACCTTTTTCTTTAATAACAAAAAGCCTCAACTCCTAAGGTAGGATTCAGCCGTTTCTGAAGTAAAGATTTTATAGGTCTACGTGGGTTATTTTATTATAGAAATGTGGGACTTATTATATTTGCCTCGAAAGGTATCCATAACCTCCAACGTGGCTTGTAGCCATGATGAATAGTAGAGCAGAGACACGAATAGTAGAGATGCAACCTGTCCTAGATAGACCCATAATGACCTAGGGCGGGTAATGGATGAAACAAGCTCATAAATGATGAATATACTAGCATATACTAATGCATACTAAGGGTTAGATATTGAAAATGACCCCGAGCCCCTGAGAGGTTATGGAATAATTAAATTAACCTAGAGCTAAACCCAATAGAGAATGTAGCTCAAAATTCCTAACAACGCCAAAAGTCCTTGGTTCTTTAGAGTTAAGGGAGGCCAGACTCAAGAAACTGTAACTACTCCTTCATCTGACCATATTTTTTAAAGATGTCATACAACCTCCTAGGGTTCTTAGAGTAGAACCTTATTTTGGTTATCGTCCTTTTTCCCTCCTTTATTAGCTCAACAAACCTCCTCTCCTCGTTTAGGGTCATATTTATGTCTCTAGGCAAAGGAAAAGCTATTCCCTTTGTAGTTACCAATCCCTTCATCACAATACCCCTGTCTGTAATAGTATACTGCGAAGGCGTGTTTATCATAGGAAGCTTCTTTACCTTCCTGACTGCCCACTCCATGTTTAAGATCGTAATAACGAAATAAACCTCAAAGTATATGAGAAACGCTAAGAAGAAGTCCAGCCTTACATTGGACCCTATATATACCATTAATAAATTGCTCAACGCCGGTACATACTTGAAAAACACGAAGAAGTATATAAGACCAATGAACATACCTATCATGTTATACATGCTGAACTTCGACTGTTCTTGAAAGTCTGCCATAACCTGTTTGTCCTTCGTCTGAATGCTTCTAGTTTCATGCTCATGATATAACCTTTTACCCCTAAGTACCTCATCGGCCTTCACTTTCTTTCCAACTGGGCTCCCACTAAGGTAGCTCTGCAAGAACATGCTTACGGCGATGAATATCATAACTAATACGAAGAGCATATAATTAATTCCAATAAATGCTGCGAGAACGGAATAGATTATCACGTAGACCTGGTTTAGCACCATCGATTTAAATCTTTGTTCTACCATGTATGACATTATCTCACCATGAGATTCTCATTCCTCTATAAAACTATTTTTAGCTCACCTTTTTAAATATAAATTAACGGCATTGCTATACTAAGGAAGCGTAGGAAAGCTTTTAAGAAGCGTGATTGTAAGATGGAGATAAAGGTTGGCCTTGGCTTAATAGGTGAAGGACTGGAAGTTAAAAGAAAGCTCTGCATAACAATCGGAAGAGATGGTATAATAGAATCTATTGGAGGCTATAATGAATGCAAAAACTACCTTGGTGGTGAGGGCTTAATAGCAATACCGCAGCCAGCAAACTCCCACGTTCATAGCGGCGATAACTCTTTTCCTGAATATGGTGTCAACAAGGAGTTGCATGAGCTTGTTGCATACCCTAACGGTTTAAAACATAGGCTGCTTAAAAATCTACCATATCAAAAAATTGTTTCAGGTATAAGAAAATTTTACATTACCTCCTATCTAATGGGTGTAGGCCTCCTGGTAGACTTTAGAGAAGGGGGAGGGGTGGGGTGTCTAGCATCTAAAGAGGCCTCAAGAGGTTTGGAAGGTAAATTAAAAATTGTAACGCTTGGGAGACCTGGGCCAAACTTTCCTGAGAATTGCGATGGTCTAGGAATATCTGCCCCCCTTGACTATGATCCAGAGACGTTGAAAACGCTTGTGAAGCAAGAGAGGTATTCCCAGACGCACATAGCTGAGGATATAGAGAACAGAAGAAAGGGGGATCTTGAGTTGGCTATCGAATTAGGTTTCGATACACTAATTCATGGAACCTACCTCGGGGAGCAAGATATTGCAAAAATAAGCGATAAGGGGATTAACCTGGTATTCTGTCCCTCGAGCAACCTATGGCATGGCCTAAGGTTTCCTCCAATAGATCTGGCCATCAAACAAGGAATAGCGTTTGCCCTAGGGACGGACAACGCCGCCTGGTTCCTACCGGATGTATATAAGGAAGCGAACGTGGCGCTCTTATATTTAAGGTCTAAAGGGTTTAGAGGCGATGAAGTAGCGAGAACCCTATTAAGGGCTTTGTTCATAAACGGCTATAAAATTGTGAACGCAACACCAAGTACGATTTCTGAAGGCAATAAAGCAAAGCTCCTTCTTATCGATGGAGAAAATTCTGGTATACTAAGGTCACTTAATATATATAGTGCAATAATAAAGAGGTCTCAGTTCGGTTTCATAAAATATAGAATAGATGGAGAAAATGCGCTAAATGTGAAAACTGCTAAGAATCTGAATTTGCATTAATGCTATAGCGAACAAGAAACAGCAAAAAACTTGTAGCTTAAAAAAGTTTTCATAAAAATACGCTAAGTGATGCCTTGTAAGAATTATTGTTTTCCTAAACCGAGGTCTATTAACTTCTTTAGGTTCACGGTATCTAAGACATTCCCGGTAATTTTTAGTTGCCTTGACATAAATGCCTTCATAGAATCTAGCTCACCGCTTACAATCTTCTTTATCACATCAGGACTTGCTGATAGCGTCGCTATAGGATTAGGATGCTTACCATCAGCTATCTTCATGGTCCCGTTCGATATCTCTATGTAGAAATCACCTACTCCCTCAACAACAAACTGGTATACTTTGTTCCATGACTTGATATCCTTGTCTTTCGCTACTGCGCCTTCATAAATCCTCTGAAGGGCTTCCTTAAACTCATTAAGTGACACTCTTCCACCCTTTAACCATCTATATTAATAGAAATAATTAAGATTGAACATTAAAATCTATCGTGTATTTGAAGTTACCGGGTTTATAAACTCTACTTTTTTGACAAGGTTATAAATCTTTCCACTTATTACGTCTTAAACATTCCAAAAATGAAAGTTATAAACACCTTATGGCCACTACTATACCCCTGGTGCTAAGCTTGGGTAGAAAAGTAGCAGTAGTGGGAACTGGTCATTCTAAGTTTGGTGTTAGGAACGATGTGAACCTGGCGGAGCTTGCCTATGAATCAATAAAACAAGCACTAAAGGAAGCAAACCTTGAAGCGAAAGAAGTCCAATACCTTGCGGTTTCTAACGTTGGCGGATGGAGCAGCGAACCGCTATCAGCTGTTGTGGTCTCGGAATATGCTGGTCTGACAGGAAAACCGCTATATAGGATAGAGGCAGCCTGTGCCTCTGGGAGCGCGGCCGTATATAATGCATATAATGCTGTGGCCTCCGGTCACGTTGACATTGCCATGGCTACTGGGGTAGAGAAAATGAATGAAAGCTCCACGCCTACGGTAGTAGAATTCATAGGAAGGGCAGGAAACTACTTCTGGGAGTTTGAAAACTTTGGTTTGACATTTCCAGGCTACTATGCACTTTACGCAACGGCATATATGGCCAAGTATGGTGCTACTGAGGAAGACCTATGCCAAGTTGCTATCAAGAACCATTACTATGCCAGCCTTAACCCCAAGGCACACTTCCAGAGGAAGATAGACATGCCAACGTGTATGAACAGCAGATATATAGCATGGCCGGTTAAGCTCTTTGATTGCTCACCCATTACCGACGGAAGCGCTACGGTAATATTGGCAAGCGAAGAGGTTGCAAAGAAGATAACAGACTCGCCCGTTTGGATCCACTCTGTTGGAGCTGGATCCGGCAGCGCAAACCTCTCTAGGAGAAGCAACTTTACTGGCCTTAGGGCAGCGGAGCTTGCCGCAAAGATGGCCTACAAGAAGGCTGGACTTGAGCCAGAAAACACGGCAAGGTATTTTGACGTAGCAGAAGTTCACGATTGCTTTACAATAGCTGAGCTAATGGCATACGAAGACCTAGGCTTCGTCAAGAGGGGTGAGGCCTATAAGGTTGCAAAGGAAGGCCAAACCTACATAGGAGGCCTAATACCAGTTAATTTGAGTGGCGGCCTTAAAGCAAAGGGTCATCCAATAGGTGCTACTGGAGAAGGCATGATAGCAGAGCTTACTAAGCAGCTGCTCAACAAAGCGGACAAAGGAAGGCAAGCAACGATTAAAAACGGAAGGGCCATAGCACACAACGTCGGGGGTACAGGGCATTATGCCTATGTGACAATCCTTGGGCTTGATAAGCCTAAAGATATTTGAGGTGAAGGAGATGCCTAAGAGTCAGAGAGAGGAAGCGGAAAAATTCTTGAATCAATTAGAAACGTTTGCGAACAGCATGAAGTCCAGCATAGGTCTACCAATGATAGTTGATCCAAAAACAAACGTTGCTATATGGTATGACCAAAGGGAGCTGAAGCTGAGGTTCATGATAAGCGTTGAAAAGACGAGGAAGTTCTTCGAGTCCTTGTCTGAAGGAAAACTCATGGCCACGAAGTGCTCAAGGACAGGCGAAATACTCTTCCCTCCACAGATCGATTGCCCAACTTCTATTGATAGCGAAATTGAGTGGGTTCCACTTCCAAAGGAGGGCGAGCTGCTAACCTATACAGTAATAAATACCAAGCCGTTCAGCTTCTCCCATTACGACGACTATACCGTAGGGATAGCAAAGCTCACGAACGGAGTGCAGGTTCTAGCCTGGGTAAGGGAAACGGATCCTAAAAAGCTAAAAGTAGGTATGAAGGTCAAGGTAGAAATAGTCAAAAGGGAACCAGAGGGATACCTAACCTATGAACTAGTTCCAGCCTGATCCTCTATTCCATATTCTTTTTTATTTTCTTCTAGAAAACTCATTACCTCCTCATTGGTTGGTATTGCGTTCGCCCCTAGCCTTGTTACCTTTAATGCGGCCACAGCCTGTGCATATTGTAGGGCAAACTTCATCTTCTCCCCCCTTGAAAGGCTGAGCAAAAAAGCTGAGGCGAAGGCATCGCCACTTCCTGTAGAGTCCTTGACCTCCTTAACCCTAAATGCAGGCATGTATCCTTCAAACTCATCGGAATTCGAATACAACCCCCTAGGACCCATCTTTACAACAACTATATCTGGCCCCACACCCCTTATTGTCATGGAGCACTTTGCCGGATCGTCTATGCCTGTCAAGTTTTTACATTCGTGCTGGTTCAACAATACTATATCAACAAGCTTTATGAGGCCCTTTAAGTTGTTGAGGCCTTTTAGGCTCAACCTCCTACCAGGATCCCAAGAGACAAAGGAGTTGTATTCCTTAGCGAGTATGGCAGCCCTTATGGAAGTATCTGGTCTCAAGCTTGCAATGTGTATATATTTAGACCTAGATATTATATCTTCACTTATCTCGTTGGGCATCAAGTTTTCAGCACAACCCTTATAGCCATATATGGAAATGTTGCCCTTCCTATCAATGGTTACTATAGAAAAACCGCTTTCACCAAAGCAGACCTTCATGCCTGAAATATCGACCTTCGTTCTCATCAAGTCCTCCACTATAGACCTTCCAAAGGTGTCCAACCCAACTTTTGCTATTATAGCGGAGTTACCACCTAACTTTTTTACGTTTAGCGCTACGTTAATTGCCGATCCACCAGGCCCTGTTGATTGAGAAAGTATATCTGCCTCTTCATCAGGATTGGCAAAGTGGTCAACTATAAACCTTAAGTCCATCAAGGCGTGGCCGACTGATGTGACGTCTATACCTTTTGCCTCTTCCACGTTTAACACCAATTACTGTTGGTAGCGATTAATGCCTTAATATGTGTAGTTTTCAGCTTTTTAATACTGTTTATTTTTCTACTTCTTTAACGGCCTCTTCTGGCGTGGCATTTTCATGGACAACTTTCATTACAGCCCTCATCATGCCTGAAATATTGCTACTCCTGAACACGTTCCTTCCGACAGCAACCCCGCTACCACCAGCTAAAATAACGTTGTAAACATCTTCTAAGAAATCGATTGGCTTCTCCCTTACAGCACCTCCGCTCATAACTACGGGTATGCCCTGTGCCATCTGAACAACCTTTGCAAAAGTATCTTTACTCCCAGTATAGTACGTCTTTATCATATCGGCCCCTACCTCGGCGGCGGCCCTTGCTCCATACATGACTACTTCTGGGTCATACCTATTCTTTATTGCAGAACCTCTTGGATAAGCTAGCTGCAAAAGTGGCATTCCATAGGTATCTGCCTCCTCTCTGATAAAATACCATTCTTGAAGCATCAAATTCTCATAATCGCTACCCCAATATACGGTTGCAGCCACGGCATCTGCAGCCATAGAGATTGCTTCCTCTACAGATCCTAACCTTGTTTGTAGGTATTGGGATTGTTGTGGCCTCAAACTAGTCTTTCCAGTAAGCTTCACTATAAGGCTTACTTTATTAGACCATATATCATGGGTAAGCCTAGCCATACCTGGTAGTAGCATTATCGCATCAACGCCTGCAGAAACTACCTTCTCTAGTATCGTTTTTGCCAAATACCTATCCTCCTGAAAATCCGTTGGACCATGCTCAAGGCCATGGTCAAAGGCAAATACAACAACCCTATCATCTTTTAAAATCCTATTTAGCCTTGTCACGAGCCCCACGCTAGAATAACCTTTCGTTCTGCTCATAAACCTTCACCGCACGATTACCTATATAGAGCTTAGGAACTTAAAAATGTGTTTGGTGAAGAAAGTGGAATGTAAGAAAATAGCCGTAGCGTTAACAGGCGCAAGCGGGATCCGCTATGGGCTAAGGCTTGTTGAAGCGCTATCCTCTATTGAAAAGGTGGAAATAGCAGGGATAATGTATACAGAAAATGCCCTAAAGGTTGCAGAGGTGGAAGGTATTAAAAAAGGAAACTTTTTGAAGCTTTTGAAGAACTATGGTAAGGTGTATGGCGAGAATGATTATGATTCCCCCCTTGCAAGCTCGAGTTCTATACCGGACTGCATGGTAATATGCCCTGCTAGCATAAAAACGATAGGATTGATAGCTAACGGGATACCCCTAAACTTAATATCTAGGGCTGGGCTAGCCTTTCTAAGGATGAAAAGGCCGTTAGCAGTGGCATTTAGGGAAACACCCCTAGGTTCTGCGGAAATAGAAAACCTCTTAAGACTTTCCAAGCTTGGAGCCATAGTTTTACCCCTGTCCCCTGGCTTTTATTCAAAACCAAAAAGTATCGAGGACCTAGTAGACTTTATGGTAGGAAAGATACTAGATTCACTCCACATATCAAACAACTTATACAAGAGGTGGAGCGCTGAAATACCTTAAAACACTAAAATGGCCTAAGAGGATTGATGGACCTTTTGATGTCACTTCATTAGGTAGCACCTGACTTCTTGTTCTAAAGGGTTAAAGGTTTCTCGATAGGGCAGAGAACTTTGCAGTTACCATTTCATTTAACCATAAAGCATCCCAATTACTCATCTTGTGACCAAGGATTATCTGCCACATTACCTTCAAATCCCTAAAGATATTGTTTTTTACATGAAGAACTTTTCTAATATAAAGAGCGAAGCCCTCAGGCATATTAGTGATAATACATACGATAACACAGCCTTTGCAAAAACTTAAAATATTTATAGCATCTAATAATTAGAAAATGCTAATAGAGGCGTTTGGGCTTGAGCTAAAGCCTCCTTTTGGCCAACTTCTCTACGTTGCTCTCGACTTCAAGGTCTGTCTCTTCGTTAAGTTCTTCCTCAAATGACCTTGCCCTTTTTGACTTCCTTTCAACAGCAAACGCGCACCTACCGTCAGGAAGCATTGCCTTTTTCTCGCAATATGCATACCTGCATGAAGCCCCTATGCACCTGTCCCCAATCCAAGAACACATAGCTACCTTTATCGGCCTACCCCTGTAGTATTCCGTCGATATCCTTAAAGCTCTTTGACCGCACCTAAAGAAAGGGCACAGAGGATTGCATTTATCTCCAATAGGCCTTGGCTTTACTTCTCTTGTTTGATAGTAGCTAGATCCGTTACCATTTGTGGGCTTCCCGTGTCTTGAAGGCCCTGCAACATTTGATCCCAAACCATACACCTCTGTTATATAGCCTCTCCACTTATCAAACCCAAACTATATATTAGGGTTTAAACCATTTAAATATTATGTATAACGCTTTCATGTTAGGCCTTAGTGTAGATAGTATAAAGGCCTTTTTCACACTATGGCTCAGCCTACCTATTCTCACGAGCTCTATTGGGTCAAAAGGCTTCTCATACTCATGAAAATGTATTATAAATGGTGCATGATCAATCCCAGGGCCCTTCCTGTAGGCGACAAACTCTGAACCATACTTTAGTCCTGACCTGACGATTAACTTCTTGTCCCTAAGGTCCCTATATACCCTATATAACCTTTCCTTTTTCTCATCAAAACCAAGCAATCGCTTTAAATCTTCAACATCCTTAACCTTATTGTTATATTCATAAATCTCTATGAAACCTTTTTCAAATAGGTATATGGCCTCATATGAATTTAATATCAAGGGCGACTTTATATCGTCTTCGCCCTTCACTTTTTCTGCATTTAAAGGCTTGCCATAGAAACCCATAAAATAGATCTTCCTAGCACTAGCTACGTCTCTTATTAACACAAGACCATTCTGGTAGTCAGCCCTCACCGGCATTTAGGTCAGCCAACTAATGCCTATCAACTTGATGTAGACAGAAGAGCTGTATATGCAATCCATGGAGTCCTCTAGGTACTCTATTGCGTCTTTTAGAAGCAAGAGCTTTGAAGGCTCAGCCTTGTAAAATTCTAGTATTTTGGCTAAACCTGACCTATAAATGGAATCAACCCTAGACTCGGAATCTGCAACCCTGCTAAACTTCTCCTCTATCATTTTTCTCTTTTCAGGACTTGCCTTCCTTACAGAAAGTAAGGACCTTAACAAGTCAACTAATGATCTAGAGGAGTTGTAAATCTCTTCCAATATATATACAATAGTATCGTTTACCTCATCATAACGAGCGTCTCTCTGCGCCCCCTGAAGGAGTATTAACCTATAGACACCTGCGTCAAACTTATTTATCGCATTTTCAAGTTGCAAAGAAGAATTTATGTAAAACTCCTTATATGGAAGCACCTCCAGCCTGCCATTGGCTAAGTAATCGAATATCCTATCCTTTGCCCTAGAGATTTTTTCCTTGGCCAGCAATAGCTCCTGCCTGTAGAGCTTTTCTATTCCCTCCTTATCTTTCTTTACGGCGGAGTAAAGCATAGATGATATGTTCTCTATTTCTTGGGCCATATCTTGCATCACTTCGATTATTGTTAACCTGGTTATGCTTTCGCTCAAACCTAGGCACCTCTTTCCGTTAATATTATGTTATAGAAAATAGATAAAAAGCTATCCCTTCCTAATAGGCCTATTTCCACAGTTCTCCTATTTGATAACCAATTTTGACAAAAGCCTCTTTTAGGTTAACTTTCAAAGAATCCTCTTCCGTTTCTCCCTAGGTGGCCATTCCAATTATATAGGTTTATGGTAGCACCTAAAGAGTTCCACCCACCCATAACCCTCAAGAGGGTTATGGGTGGCTGTTGAAGCCAACGGCACAGGGCTCCCATCTAAGTCATGCCATGCGGGGCTTGGGGCATTACTCTCATTACCCCTCAAACAGTAACTTGACCATCAATATGCATAAACTTTTCCTAGGAACGTCAAAATGTATTCAGCCCCTAGCATAGCTGATTTCATTCAAAGACTTTCTTGATATATAAATTTAAATTTTTAAACAAAAACTTACAGGTGGTGATAGAATGGATCAGGAAAAGGTTGCGGTTTATCTTCCAAAGGACTTATATGAAAAGGCGAAAAGGTATCTAGAAAACCAGGGATCTTTCAATTCAATCGAAGAGCTTATTGAATTCATGTTAAACGAATTGCTGGAGCAGAGCAATGAAGAAACAATGAGCAAAGAAGATGAAGAGAAGGTAAAGGAGAGGCTAAAGAGGCTAGGGTATTTCTAACCGCCCTGATCATCCACTACTATTAATTTCAAAGGTTTCAAAAGTAGTGAGCAACTTTCACTCTCCAATTTGGACGACTTTCCGGAGGATGGAAGTCCCGCTCTACTTCGCTATACGGCATCCTCCACCTTCCAATAGTAGTACGATAGGGTTTGACCCTACCCTCACGAACCCATTGCTTCAAAGTTGAATAGCTGATACCAACAATCTTACAGAACCCTCTTGGTTTCAGCAACCTCTCAGCGTTACTGAGCACTTTGCCCTAACTCATTAAACCAAACAAAGCTAACCTAATATGTGTTTCTGCCCTCAATCACCTTCACTGCTTTCCTAACTATATGCACATGTTTAAATCTTACATAACCCCAAATTCACTAAGTGGGATATGAATAAAGGGCTGGAGGCCAGAAGGCTGAACCCAAATAGAATGTGGCCTCAAACCTTCTCGCCTTAGCGACACCAAGAACCATCACCTTTTAAGATGAGGAGGAGGTCAGTTATCGTTGCCTATGAAACGACCCTCACAATGTTTTTAACAAAATGATACAACGCTTCAAAGTTCTCTTGAAGGCTACGTTTAGAGGTATCTAGAACTAAGTCTGGGTTGCTTGGCTCTTCATAGACATCATCTATACCAGTAAAGTTTTTTATGTAACCCTTTAATGCCTTCTTATACAAGCCTTTTGGATCCCTTTTAATACACTCCTCTACCGGGCACTTTAGGTAAACAAGGTAGAAGCTAGCATCTTCCTCAATTATGCTTTTTACTGTTTTTCTGGCCTCTTCATATGGGGACACGAAGCTACATATGGTTATGATGCCATTCCTAGCCAAGAGTTTTGCTATATAAGATACCCTTACTAGGTGTTTGATCCTCTCCTCCCTGGTGAAACCTGCCTGATCATCTATGTATTTCCTAAACCAGTCACCGTCTATAATCTCGCTTCTATATCCCTCCTCCTTTAGCTTATCCCTGAGCATTTTACCTAACGTTGTTTTTCCACTACCTGGCAACCCGGTTAGCCATATTACTATATCATTCTTAGCAAACTTCATATATACACCCAGTGCATTGTATATATTCCCATGATTAAATATTATTATACCTCTTAATTAAATATAATTATGGGTGCAGGTCGTGAAGAAAAAACTTGGACCAAAGGGTCGGTACACAACGGTGTCTATACCAGTAACGCTCTATGAGAGGATAAAAAACCTTATTAACGATACAGGCTTTTCAAGCGTATCGCAATTCGTGATATACGTTTTGAGGGAGATAGCAAGCAACATGGAAGAAGAGAAGATTTCCTCATCATTGACTGATGAGGAGAAAAACGAAATAATTGAAAGACTGAAGAAGTTGGGATATATATAAAGGTGGAAGCAATGGTTTCTAGGCCACATGGTGGAAGACTTGTAGATAGGACAAGGGTTGGAAGTAGCTTGGAAAGGCTTAGAGAAGAGTCAAACTTTATGGAAAAGCTTGAAGTAAATGAAGGAAGGGCTTTTGATGTAGCGAACATAGCGCATGGGGTCTACTCCCCCTTGGAAGGTTTCATGAACAGGAATGATTATGAATCCGTGTTAAACTCTATGAGGCTTGAAGATGACACTCCTTGGACCATCCCAATAGTTCTAGATGCTGAAGAAAAGCACCTAAAGGGCTTAAGAGAAGGAGATGAGGTTGCCCTTAGCTATAAAGGGAAAAATATAGCCATACTAAGGATAAACGAGATCTTTTCATGGGACAAGAAAAAGCATGCATATAGCATATACAAGACCACTTCAAGTAAGCACCCAGGCGTATTAAAGGTAATGGGCATGAAAGAAATGATGATCTCTGGACCTATAACGCTACTAGAAGATCCCCCAGAGAAGTTTGAAAGACAGAGGTTATGGCCTAAGGACACAAGGGTTTTGTTTGAACACCTAAAGTGGGGCAATGTAGTTGCGTTTCAGACAAGGAATGCACCCCATACAGGACATGAATACATTATGAAGGCCGCCCTTACCTTTGCCGATGGCCTATTCGTCAACCCCCTCCTAGGATGGAAGAAAAAAGGTGATTTTAGAGATGATGTTATTGTTAGCGCGTACAAAGCCTTGCTCGACAAATACTTTCCAAAGGAAAGCTACGTCTTTAGTATATTGAGAATGGAGATGAACTATGCAGGCCCAAGGGAAGCTATACATCATGCGATAGTCAGGAAAAACTATGGAGCAACGCACATGATTGTAGGTAGGGATCACGCCGGGGTGGGCGACTTTTATGGACCATATGATGCGTGGAAAGCATTTGAAGAGTTCCCAGACCTTGGCATAATCCCTTTATTCATAAGGGAAGCCTTTTATTGCAAAAAATGCAAGGCGATGGTTAATGAAAAGATATGCCCACACAGGGAAGAGGATAGGATAAGGATAAGTGGTACTAAGATAAGGAAGATGCTAGCAAAGGGAGAAAGGCCACCTGAGTATTTAATGAGACCTGAGGTTGTTGATGCGATACTATCATTCGAAAAACCGTTCTTCTAAATCCAACCATAGTTCCTTGCAAGGGGAATGTAGATAGCTAAGCCTATGAGGATCGCTATAAATGCAAATTCGCCGAAGATTACATACCTATTGACTTGAAACGTAAGATAGGTTGGTTTTATTGAATTCGTTTTTACTAAATATCCATAGCCCTTCCCAACATATGCGCTGTTAGGTACTATACTTGCAGTAGTTGTATTGTAGTGCAATTTCATTTCCACAATATGAGCTTTTGAAACAATAGGAATACCGCTTGCAATCCAGCCTATTGCATTTTTACTTCCTATATTGCCACCTATTGTACTGTTAACATAAATTCCACCGGCATATGAAGCGTTATCTATTGAAAAGTTTCCAGTAAACCAAATGCCTCCCATAAATGTTCCTTCCCTAGCTAGTGAAAATGGATAGGAAAGGCCTACCAAGGAGGTATGTGCGTGCCTGTTTTCAGTTACTACAATATAATAGCCAAAGCCTAAATTAGGTCGGTAATAAACGCAATAACCGTTTAGCTTCCCTGTCCCTACGCCTATGAAACCTGGCTTTCCGCTTAAAACCAATATGTAGGATTCGTTTTTATTGTAGTTAATTACTACCCCATAGTTTGAATTATTGTAGGTAGTGGAACCTACTAAATAAAGGTTACCATCATTAACGAAAGAGCTATATATTTTATATCCTATAGGAAGTGACGTTACAGTTGCCTTCTTCCCACCATTTATAAATATAACTACGTTGTTACCGAAGGTAAGAACATAGCTTCCGTTATACTTATTTATTGAAGTGGGGCTGTAAGGTATATACACCATTATGTTGCTTGATGTCACACCGTTCTTAGAGATGTTTATTATATATGGAAAGCCGTGAGAGCTTCCTGTTGCAACAACGCTTTTGCCGCAGTAAAGCGCTGTAGAAGCATTTAAGCCCTTAAAGGTATAGACCTCATAGGTTGTAGTTGCCGATACCCTTACAATAGACGGCCGATTTCTATAAATGCCTGAGATTACGAGACTTCCATACCTATAACATGCACTTTTTCCATTAAGACCAATAATATATGCCTCTGAGCTTGGAAGCAAAAGGATAGTCTCATTCTTGCCACTTAACACACTAAGGGATCCAACGTTTCTCGGCAAGTAATATATTAATGTCTTGTTCGTCTTTAACAATACACCCTCATCACTTTTTGCAGAAATTCCGTATGCAGAAAAAAACAAAGAGGCTATGATAAACATGGCAAAAATAAATACTACTGGGATTACTCTACTTCTAAGCATAGGGTTTTTCACCTAAAAAAACTAAATATGCTTTCTAGTAAGTAAGGCCACTATTATACCTATAATGATTACACCAGCGGTCGTTCCGCCTATCTCAGCCACCTTAGTATTCTTGCTATTAAGAGGCGTAACGGTGACGTTTGGTAAGTTACCTATCGTGGTATGTGTTGGTTTAACGGAAACCCCTTTTCCTACGAGCGTTACGCTTAAGTTATACAAACTCCTTATTTGTGAGGATGCCTTAGTGAATCCATTCTGTTGTAATATGCTCGATACGTTCCCTATTAAGTAGTCTAAGGAGACCAAGTTTTCCTTCGGGCTTGTTGCACCTTTATATGCTATTCTTGGTGTCTCTATTTGATAGTTTACAATTTTTCCGTTAGACGACACATTTATGCTCAACGAGCTGGGAACTGCTATAACGTAGTGGTCGCTTATAAATGAGTTTATTTGTTTTGATGCATTAATCGCTTTTTCTATCCTTGAAATATTGATACCCTTTAGAGTCGCAAACTTCTGAAGCTTGTGGGTATTAAAGTTGAATGGCGCCTTGAAAGTATTGCTGTAGGTCTCATTAATATAGAGCTTAGTCTCGGCTATTCCACCATGTTGATAGAACGAGAACTCCGATACTCTATAGCCTGGTTGCAAGAAGTTGTTTATCAACATGTTTATTAGCATGGTAACGTTGTTCTCCGAGCTTGTCGTGGCGTTAAAAGTCATACGTAATAATAAAGAAAGGCTATTGTTCCCAACGCTAAGCTTATAATATGTAACGTTTAGACCACTTATGTTAAGCATCTTCATTATGCTATTCAGGTTTAAGCTACGGTGTGCGAGGAGCCTCAGCAACACAAAGTTTTTGTTGTAAACAAGGCTGCTGTATTCACTATACTTGGAAAACATGCTCTCAAAAGTAAAGTTGTGGAGGCTCTTAGAAACGTTCCAAGAGCCTTGGATGGAGATGTTTATATAATACAGCTTATTCACAGCGTTGGCCTTAACTGTTACATTATCATAAGAGGTTGCATTAAAGTTGCTTGATAAAACCTTATAAGAAAGCCTCAAGGTACCATAGCCACCGTTTGAATAGCGATAACAAGAAGTCTTAACTTCTTTTAGGGTTATGTTTGAATTAGCCTTCCTGACAACCTTTAAATTGATTATTTTGGAGGAATTTAGGAATGATTCTTTAAAGTTGAAGAGGTATTTATTGTGAAGCATGTGTCCCCTAGCCTTTGTAGTTCCATTTAACAAGAGGGATATAGAGTTTGGATAGACAATAATATAGTTTCCCTTTGTGTAGTTTTTCATTCCCTTAGAGCTATTCATTTTTGGTGCGCTAAAATATACGTTTTTATTAGCTTTACTAAACGATATTGTAGGTAGGATCATCCCGATGGCAATAAGTGTAATTAGGCTGAAGGCCAACAGGTAATTCTTTGACATCATTCTGTTTACACCCGATATATATTAAATGTCCGATAGCTTTATACCTTTCTCTAAATATTAAGGGATATAAACAGCAATTTTTGTTAAGTTGCTTCAGTATAATTAGGAAGAAATAATATCACAGAAGAGATTGCCAAAGCTAGGTTTTTGTGAAATTGGTAGCATTATCTACCCTTATACTAAAAACAATAGGCCCATGAAGGTAAGGTTTATCGCACAGTTAATAGGTGGAGGATACCATACAGCAAGTAGGAAGAATATTGAGAATAAAAGTGTGAAGCCAAAGTGACTAGAGCTGTTATTTATGCTTGTGTAAGTCTTTAGAGAAGAAAAACGATTTGGAGATACAAATATATAATATAATATAATGCAATATTGTAGCACTAAAGGCTAAAGGGTTATAGGCATTTAAGTAATGTAGCTAGTGGACTTAACACTAATCACGGGGCAAAAATGTTTTTAAATTAATTAAAAAATATAACATTAATGATCAAACAACTATTTAAGCGATAATGGGGGAGTGGTACTCCAAGCCATTAAGATATGGCATAAATGTGCCCTGCATTTCGTCCGGAACAGATGCCACCCATAATAGGGATTAATAAATCCTTGGATGAGATGAAAATCGTTAGATTGTATTCAAATTCACCTTAAACCGCTAATAAGATACCATCTAGGAACAATGGCATAAGCTTAAATTTACACTATATACAATAAAAAATGAGGTTTGAGACATGAACGCTTTTCAATCCCTAAAGGTAAAGAGATATAATATATGCATGGACTTTGATGGAACAAAGTATAAGGGCATCGAAAAGATAGAGATGACAAGCAATGGGGATGTGACCCTAGATGCAGTAGGGCTAGAAATAAAGGGTGCAAAGGTAAACGGGAAGAACGTAGAATTTAAACAAGATAACGACCATGTTGTAATAAGATCTGGCCCATTTTCTGGCATCCTAGAGGTAGAGTTTAGCGGCGAAGCTATTGAAAGGCTTGTAGGAATCTACAAGGCCAAGTATGGCGATGATTATGTAATATCAACTCAGTTTGAGGCCGTTCATGCCCGCAGGATGTTTCCATGCATCGACAACCCAGCCTACAAAGCTACCTTTAGGATCACACTAAAAATAGCAAAGAACCTGCACGCCATATCTAACATGCCTATTAAAAGTATAGAATACGATGGGGACAAGAAAATAATAAGCTTTTATGAAACCCCACCCATGTCAACGTATCTTTTATATGTAGGCATCGGCAGGTGGGAAGAACTAGGTAAAGGAAAGATAATTATTGCGACGACAAAGGGCAAGACGGCCATGGGCGAGTTCGCATCCTGGGTAGCCGAAAACTCTATTGATTTCTATGAAAGATACTTTGGCTTTCCATACATGCTTCCTAAAATGCACCTCATAGCAGTCCCAGAATTTGCCTTTGGAGCGATGGAAAATTGGGGGGCAATAACCTTTAGGGAGTCTGCTATGCTTGCAAAAGAAGATTCCGGGCTAGGTCAATTGAAAAGGGTTGGGGAAGTTGTGGCCCATGAGATTGCCCACCACTGGTTTGGAGACCTAGTAACTATGAAATGGTGGGATGACCTATGGCTTAATGAAAGCTTCGCTACCTTTATGGCCTTTAAGGCGGTCGATTCCTTTATTCCCTCATGGAAGATGTGGGACGACTTTCTAGCAAGGGAGACTAGTGGCGCAATGCTAAGGGATTCCCTCTCTACTACGCACCCAATCCACGTGGAGGTAAAGGATCCTGAAGAGATAGAAAGGATATTCGATGACATAAGTTATGGGAAAGGGGCAAACATACTAAGGATGATAGAATACTTCCTTGGTGAATCCTTTAGGGCAGGTCTGAGCAACTACTTAAACCACTTTAAGTATTCAAATGCAAAAGCTAACGACCTATGGGAATCCTTGCAGGCCTTCAGCAACTATCCAATAAAAGAAATGATGAACAGCTGGATCATGCAGCCTGGATACCCATACATCAAGGTAAGCCTTGAAAATGGAAAGCTTTTACTTGAGCAGCACAGGTTTTCATTAGTAAGCAAGCTTGACGACAACATATATATGATACCAATAGCGATGAAAGTCAACAAGAAGAGGCACGACTTTATGATGGACAGGAGGTTAGCTGAAGTAGAAATAAGTGGGGTGGAAAGCCTAAAGGTAAACCTGGACAGGAGCGGGTTCTATAGGGTCTTTTACAATATTAACAAAGACATGATAGAAGAGATGAATCCGAAGGAGAAATGGGGAATGATTAACGATTACTACAACTTCCTCTTAGCAGGCCTTTCAAGCCTTAACGATTACCTAGAGGTGGTTAATAAAAACATAGAAGAAAGCGCTTACTTACCAGTTGAAGAAATGTCTTCAGAGCTGTTCAACCTAACGATATTTAACAAAAACGTCTTCAAAGACCTTGCTTTAAAGTATCACTCAAAGCAATATGAGCTACAAGGCAAGCTAGAAGATATAAACTCTAGGTACTTAAGGGGCAACATAGCTAGGAGGCTTGCTATACTAGACAAAGACTTTGCCCAAGAACTCTCTAGCATGTTTGGCAAGGAAGTAGAGCCAGATATGAAGGAGGCAGTTTATACAGCATATGCCGTTGCAACAAGCGACTTTGAAAAGCTCAAGGAGATGTATATTAAGTCAGAACTGGATTCTGAGAAGATCAAATACCTAAGGGCCATGATGTTTATGTCAGACCCCTCGGAGGTCAGTAAGGCTTTAGAGTGGGGAGAGAAGAACGTAAAGCTACAAGACCTCCTAGTATTAATGACGTCTTCGCTAAACGAAAGCGCAAGGCACGTGGCTTGGGACTGGTTCAAGTCGAGCGGATTTAACAAGCTTAGCAAGGCGTTTGAAGGTACTGCAATACTAGGGAGAAGCTTAATGAGAGTAATACCATACTTTGGCCTAGTAAATGATAAGGAAGTAGAGGAATTCTTCACTAACAGCCCCTTATCGCAAGACCCAGGCGTTAGGTCTGGGCTAGAAATAATGAAAGCGTACATAAAAATATCCAAAATATAATTTTTTTAACTCATAAAAAATTATGGTGGTGAAGTCCTTGGCAAGGGACTTAAAGGCCGAAGACCTATCAAAGATAGTATTAGTTTCAAATCCAAGCATATCTCATAATGGCTTAAAAATAGCGTTCCTCGCCTCTAAGCTAGACCCTAAGGGAAACAATATAAAGAGCAACATATGGATCTATGATAGGGAAGGGATATATCCGCTTACGAGTGGCCCTAGAGACTATTGCCCATCATGGTCATATAATGACAGCCTGATTTCCTACGTGACGAAAAAGAAAAAGGGTTTTAGCCTAAAGGTATTGAAGATTGGGCACGAAAAATATGAAATAGCCTTTTCTAGGCAGCCAATAGAGTCCATTAAATGGTCCTCAGACAACAAAGCAATCATGTATTTGTCAAGGTCTGATGACAAGGAATGGAAAAACTACATCGATAGGGAGGCTCTAATCATAGATACAATACCGCCATATTTTAATGGTGAGGGTTTTATATTTGATAGACCGAGGAACATATTTATGGTCTCATATCCTCATGGCGAGGTCATGCAGCTAACTAACAACAAATATGGGATAAACTCCTTCGACATATCGCCAAACGGCGAAAAAGTTGTTTACTCGGCCCAGCAGGACGAGCTAAAGCCGTACCTAAACGAAATAAGGATCTTGAATTTAAGGACAAGCGAGGACATAGGCATCATAAAGGATTACATGATAGAGCAGGTTTTATGGAGCCCTAAGGAAGAAAAGGTGGCGTTCTTAGGCAACAAACTAGAAAAAGGCTTTGCTACACATATAAAGCTTTATATAGTCAATTTAAAGAATGGAGAAGTGAAGCAAGTATGGCCGGGGTTAAACAGAAACATAGAAAATTCTATAAACAGTGATGTAAGGGGTCCTTCCTGTAACGCTACTATGGCATGGAGCGAAGATAACCGTATCTATTTCCTGCTGAGCGATCAAGGACACGTACACCTTTATGCAGCAAATGAGAAAGGAAACCTTAAAGGTGTACTGAGACCAAAGAACTATGTTATAGATGAATTCTCCATATCCGATAGCGGGCAAATAATAGCCTACACTAAGATGTCTGATAGGGAACCTAAAGAGATCTATTATTACGATGGTTTTTCCGATAAGAAAATCAGCGAGTTTAACAAAAGCTTTATAGAGAGGTATCACCTTTCTAATGCAAAGTATTACAGAACTAAGTCAGAGGATGACTCAGAAATAGAGTATTGGGTGTTGCTACCGGAGGCAATAAAAGAAGGTAATCCATGGATATTATACATCCATGGAGGACCTAAAACATTCTATGGATATTCGTTTAATTTTATATTCCATTACCTTTCTTCAAGGGGCTTTGCAGTAATATATGGCAACCCGCACGGCAGTGATTCATACACAGAGGAATTTGCAGATATAAGAGGGAAGCATGGTGAAATAGACTACGCGGACCTTATGAGAATTGTTGATGATGCATTAAAGCAGGTCAAACAATTGGATCCGGAAAAAGGAGCTGTTGCAGGCGGAAGCTATGGTGGATTCATGACAAATTGGATAGTGACTAAGACGAATAGGTTTAAAGCAGCAGTAACCGAAAGAAGTTGCAGCAATTGGCTAAGCTTTTATGGCTCTAGCGACATCGGATGGTATTTTACGCAGGACCAGCTAAAATCAAGAAGCCCATGGTTAGACATTGAAAAGTTCAAGGAGAAGAGCCCCTTATTCTATGCAGATAAAGTTACCACACCCTTGCTAATAATGCACGCCCTAGAAGACTATAGGTGTCCGTATGAGCAGGCGCTCCAGCTCTTCGTTGCATTAAAGAACTTGAATAGCGAGGTAAGGCTTGCTCTCTTCCCTAAGGAAAACCACGATTTAACTAGGAGCGGAAGACCCAAGAGTAGAATTAAATACATGGAAATACTACTCGATTGGCTCGAAAAACACCTCGAATAACTTTTTAATGTAGCATAAACGGTTTTAAAACCACTTATTAGCTTTAAATCATAGATAGTTACCTGGTGGTATTTATTGGGTGAAAAAAATAGAAAAGTTATTATAAAGGTCGAAATACCCGAGGATGACTACAAAGTACTATCAAAAATAGCTAAATCGAGTGGGTATAGTCTCACGGTTGATTTTATAAAAGATGCAATACTCTCCTTGGCTGAGTCAGGTGAAAAAAATATTTCCAAAAAAGAAATCACCGAATATATATCAAGGAGGATAGAAAAAGTTATCCAAGATCTCTTAAACCCATTCACGCAGAAAATTGATAGCCTATCATCGAGAATAGCAGAGTTAGAGGAGATGATAGAAAATATTGAAGGAGGGAAGGAAGAACATCAGAAGGAAGAATATCAATATGAACGTCAACCAGAAAGAGAGGTCAAACAGCAAAAAAGAAGAACTGCGCTAGAGATATTGAAAGAACAAGGAATAATATTTTCTGAATCCGTTCAATGGCTTAGGTCACCTGAGGCGTACTTCAAGAAGCTTGAGGCAGGAGGGGCAGTAGTTCTAAACATAGACGGCGAAAAAGTTGCGATGGATAGGGAGTATTGGGAGAGGTTTAAGGCAAAGCTAGAAACCATAGCCATTCGTGAACCTAAAGAAGTAGAGGATATACTTGTATCAGAATTTGGTGAGAATGCTTCTAGGTTATTTAAAAAACTATCTAAAAAAGGACTTGTCTATTACGACGACGATCTAAACTTCTGGTTAGTATCCGAAGAAATAAACCGTTGATGGTTTTCTTTCCTAAATTTCTTGCCTACCTTTTTAATGTTTCTAATTATTTTAATCGTGATATTTTTAATCGTGATAGGCGGATCATCACACTTCCTCTTGAAGCTCCTAGAATAGCTTAAATGAAATGCTAGTTCTATCGACCTTGAATATCATTTATAACCTCATAGGGTTAATAAGTCTCTTTAGACGATGATGGAACTTCTTAGGTGCAACCATGAACTTATATAATCAGGACGAAAACCTAGGGAGAAACAATATGTCAGTATAAGCATAGAAGTCAACACAAAAATTTTTTTGCATGAATTCCAAAAAGGGTCTTGTATAAACATTTCAGGTGCATGTATTGTGAAGGTAAAGGAAATAATGAGGTTTATGGCAGATATGACTTTGAGGACAGGCTTTCCAGTTCCGGTACCCCAAGGCTTTTCCTACAAGTGGGCTGAGGGCTATGGGTTTAATAGAAAGGGGGAAGTCATGCTCTATACTGGCGCCCTCTACCAGCTAGTTCCCTACATAGAATCACTTTCTATCTTTTTAAAAAGCATTGAAAGGAGCGATATTGGTGCATTCTTGGCCCTCAGAACAGCCAGCCACCTACCTGCTGAGCTTTTAGCTAACTTCCTGCCAGAACCTGACAAAAAATTGGTAGACTTCTCAAATAAAACCCTGAGGTCTATCGCAGGCTTATTAATCAAAAACGGTGTAGAATTTTCCTACCTGTATGAAGACGATATATACAGTGGCGTGTTGCTCTACGATATGGGATTGGTAGAAGAGTTTGGTGAACACGCAAAAAAGGTGTACTCAAGGCTAAAAGGTAGAGGGGTTAAGAAAGTAATTACTGTAGACCCGCACACCTACAGCATCCTAGCGAAGACCTACCCTAAATTTATTGATGGCTTTTCTTTAGAGGTTGTAAGCTATATGGAGCTTATAAAAAAAGTTACGAAAAAAGCAACCATAAATTCCTTAACGATCCACGATTCATGCATATACGCAAGGGAGCTGGATATAATAGATGCGCCCAGGAAGCTTTTAGAGGGTGCGGGCTACAACATCGTAGAGCCGAGGAGGAATAGGGAATACACTTTTTGCTGCGGCGGCCCCGTGGAAATGCTATCGCCTTCCCTGGCAAGCGCAATAGCCGATGACAGGATGAAAGAGCTCTCGGAGAGGTCAAAAAACATCGTCACCATGTGCCCTATCTGCTTTATAAACTTTTACAGGATAAGACATAGGTATAAAGGAGTTGAGATACATGATATATCTAGCCTAATATAGGTGATAATTTTGGGCCTTCTTGAGGATGTAATAAATGATTCGATAAGGTTCCTTTCCAACAGAGGGTATCAGGAGGCCCTTTCAAGCGCCGTATCTAATTCAGAGGCTAGGTTCTTCAACATGCTAAGGCAGCACGGGGATATAAAAGAACTGGCCAAAGAGGTAGAAGAGGCGAAGAAGGAAGTTCTTTCGAACATTGAATACTATATAGGCAAGGTCATGGATTCCTTTAAGGCTGCAAATGGCGTAGCCCATTATGCGGAAAGCGGCAAAGATGCCCTGGAGATAATTGACAAGATAATCGGAGATAGGAAAAGGATACTATTATCAAAAAGCATGACATGCGAAGAGGTCGGTCTTAGAAAACACTTACAGCAGATGGGGAAAGAGGTTTGGGAAACCGACCTTGGGCAGCTGTTAATACAACTTGAGGGGGGAAAGCCAATGCACGCCACAGCCCCAGTTATACACATGACCCTAGGGCAAATAATAAAGCTGGTAAGAAGCAAGCTTGGAATGGATGTAAGAGAAGATGAATCTCCCCAAGATATTGCGGGAAGGCTTAGGGTATTCCTTAGGGAAAAGTTTATAAAATCTGAGGTCGGGATAAGTGGCGCAAATGCCGTCTCTGCAGACACAGGTTCCGTCTTTTTGATAGAGAACGAAGGAAACATCAGGCTTGTTACATCATTACCTCCTTTGCACATTATACTTGCAGGAATAGAGAAGATTGTGCCAACGATGATAGATGCATTAAAGCTTGTTATGGTCCAGTCTTCATATGCCGGCCTCTTTCCGCCCTCGTATATAAACGTGGTGTCTGGCCCGAGCGCAACAGGGGACATTGGCCACAGAAAAGTATATGGGGCCCATGGTCCAAGAGAGGTTCACTTGGTCTTACTTAACAATGGGAGAAAGGAAGCAAATAAAAACGTTTTCCTAAGGGAAGAACTCAGATGTATTAGATGTGGAAATTGCCAGATACTCTGCCCAGTTTGGAACCACGTTGCCAACACTTGGGGAGGAAAGGTCTATGGGGGGCCGATGGGCGTCATATGGACTGCTATTACTGAAGGAATAGAAATAGGTAGCGAGGTCTCGCAGCTCTGCCTAGGCTGCAAGAGGTGCGATTTGGCCTGCCCAGTAGAGATACCTTTGTCAAACATAATACATTACCTTAAGACACAATTCAAAAAAAGCACCTAAGAAAGCGAATGAAGGGATTATCCTTATATCTTTCAGAAAGGGCTAAAAATATAGGAGGCCAAACTGCCTGCGTGAAGGTGCCCCGTGTTCCGGGGTCATGTGTGCGCAGGAGGCCTCCCAGAAAAAGGTGAAAAGGATGTTTATAGTATTAATAGGTACTGCAGGTTCTGGAAAAAGTACCCTAGCCTCATATTTAAAGGCAACAATCGAGGCCTCAGGAAACGTGGTGGCAAGCCTAAACTTCGATCCTGCAGCTGAGTCCCTACCTTATGAGGCAGACATAGACATTAGAGACTATATCAAGATTGAAGATTTCATGGCCAGAGGTTATGGACCAAATGGTTCAGTGATAGCAGCCGTTGACTCAATAATAAACTATGCAAATAAAGTAAGGGAAGAAATCTACTCATATAGACCCGATTTCGTTATCATAGACACGCCCGGGCAACTTGAGCTATTTGCCTACAGAATAGGTGGCCCAATAGTCCTAGAGTCGATAGTAGAAGATGAGAAGGCCGTAGTAGTTTTCCTCATGGATTCAATATTTTTTGACAACCCAGCCGACATGGTTTCCATACTTACCCTTGCGAGCTCCGTCAATACCAGGCTCAAAAGACCCCAGATAAATGTGATAAGCAAGTCCGATCTAATAATTAGGGAAGTACTTGAAAACGTCATACCAATGATACATGAGGAAGGTTACCTAGAATCCATGCTCAGAGAGAGTAACGATATAGACCCACAGGTCCTAGGTCTATCAATAAGCCTTGCCAAGGCCCTCTATGAATCAGGGTATTTCGGCGAGATAATCCCAGTTAGCATCTATGATGAAGTTACCATTAAGAACCTTTACGGTAAAATACAGGAAGTACTGAGCCAAGGAGAGGACAAGAAAATCTATGACACCTATGCATAACTTACGCTAAAAAGCAGCTAAACCATTTCCTGCCCTAGGTCATTATAAGCCTCTCTAGGTTGTACCTCTATCTATTATTCATTTTGACTACAAGCCATGTGGAGGCCATTGGTATCATTCGAGGCAAATAGAATAAGCCCCATATCTAGGAGATATTTCTTGGCTATGTTCATTGTCTCTATGAAGTCCCTGTCATAGGTGAACCTACATCTAGGACACTTCATCATTCTCGGCTTATATCCATTTTCTCTTAGCATTGCTAGTCATCAGAAGATGACTGCCTCTTTCTATCATAAAGAAAAATTAAGGTTAATAATAGCCCTTAGGCCCGTTAACAAATGAAAAGAGGGGTGTAGGGTTTGGGTAGCTTTGGATTAACACCTATTGTAGTCAAGCCGTGCAGGGTTGTCTCTATAATGAGCGGCGGACCTGATTCAACGTGCTACACCAACTTGTGGCTCTCAAGAGGATGCGATGTTCATGTGCTAACGTTCATTTATGGCCAAAAGGGACGAAAGGAAGTAGAGGTGTCAAAGAAAGTTGTGCAGAAGTTAACAGAGTTCTCCAAGGAAAACAAAGGATACGGTAGGATAGTTGAACACAAAATAATCGACATGTCGTTTATGGGTCAGTTATGGAAGAATACGCAACTTACCGATGAAAACATAAACGTAGAAGGAAAATATTCCCCGAGCGTTGTCGTACCAATCAGGAATGTTGTGATGCTTTCCATATCTGTAGCCTACGCATACAGCCTCTTGCAACTATACAACAACAAAACCTACGTCATTTATGGTTCACACTATGACGACATAGTGCCTAGGGAAGATACTAAGGAACCTTTATATCCGGACTGTAGCCCCGAGTGTATAGAATCCTTACAGAGTGCCTTTAGGATATGTCAATTCAGGAATCAAAGAAACATAGAAATTTGGTCACCCAGCAAAGAAGGGATGAGGAAAAGCGAATTGATAAAAAGTTGCTACAAAAAAGTCAAGGATATCATCTATGAGACATGGAGCTGCTATCTAAGCCTCGATTATCATTGTGGGAGGTGTGAATCGTGCAATAATAGGCACAGGGCCTTTGAAGAAGCAGGGGTTTTGGACTGTACAAAATACTTAAACCCACCGGGCAACCCTAAAGATTTTAAGAAGGTTAATGGATACTACATAGATAAAAGGTGCGAAAACTGAGCATAAAAAAGCGACCTCAGTTCATAAATTTAAAGGATCACCTTGAAACTCCAGACAGGAGCTGTAGCAACCCCCTTATTCCTATCATAGCACCCGCTAAGCTTAATGACAAACCTATTATTAATAGCCACAAATTCGAGAACTTAACCCCTAAATAAGCAAATACCAGAGACAAAACAAGTAATGATATACCTATTATTATTTCTGTAAAATGCTTCTTCATTTTCTGAGCCTAATATAAATAACAAGCAACTTCATGGTCAGAAGCCACCTTCTTGAGCTTTGGCATTTCCTGTAGACACCTCTCGCTAGCATAGGGGCACCTATGATAAAATGGGCAACCCTTCGATTCAATTTGAGCTACTTCAGCTTCCTTCACGTCAATCCTCTTTATCACATCTTTCGTTTCTGGGCTTATCTTTGGATATGCCTGTATCAATGCCTTAGTGTATGGATGGAGTGGATCCTTAAGCACCGCATTTATGCTTCCAGCCTCAACTATCTTTCCTCTATACATGACCAACATCCTCTCAGCCACAAGCTTTGCAATAGGAAGCTCGTGGGTTATGAATAGCATAGAAATGCCAGTCTTCCTGTTTATATCCTTAAACAGCTCAACTATTTCTCCCTTTAAAGACGCGTCTAGCATCGTCACGACTTCATCCGCCACCAAGAACTTTGGATCAAGGGAGATTGCCCTTGCTATATTTAACCTCTGCCTCTGCCCACCGGAGAGCTGGAAAACGTAATTCGGTAGTATATCGAGCGGGAGCCCCACCATAGTTAAAGAATCTTCTATTTTGCTTTGTATTTCCTTTTTGCTAAAGCCAGCATATTTTAAAGGCATACTTAAGGCATCGTAAACCTTCATGTATGGATCTATAGAGGAATAGGGGTCTTGGTAGATCATTTGTAGCTCCCTCCTTATATACTTAGGCACCTTTGACTTGGCGTCAATAATTATTGGTGAGCCATCCCTGTTATATATGACTTGACCAGAGGTAATTTTCTGTAACCCTATCATAGTCCTTCCCAAAGTAGTCTTACCAGAACCGCTCTCGCCTACTAGCGCTAACACTTCCCCTTTCTTTATCTTAACATCTACACCATCTACAGCCCTTGTTACCTGTTTTTTAGCAAGGAAACCCCCCTTTACAAAGTATACCTTTAGGTTCCTCGTTTCCATTATAACGTTAGGATCAATATAACCAACATGCGACATTCCTATCACCTTCTATCTTCTTAAGCTCAGGCTCCTTTCTCCTACATATGTCCATAGCATAAGGACATCTATCGCTAAACCTACAACCACTTGGAAGGTTTGCTAGGTCTGGCATAAAGCCTGGTATACCCTTTATATAGTCCTTGTTGATGTCTGCTATTGCCTCCATGAGGAGCTGAGTATATGGGTGCTTTGGATTCTTATATATATCAAGGGAATTACCGCTCTCCATTATACCGCCAGCATACATTATATACAGCTTGTCAGAAATTTCTGAAAGCAAGGCCATGTCATGCGTTATGAATATTATCGAGAGGCCTAAGTCTTTCTTTAATGTCTTCAAAAGGTTAATGATCTTTGCCTGTGTAATTACATCCAATGCCGTTGTGGGTTCGTCACATATCAATACCTCTGGGTTTAAGGCCAATGCCATCGCAATAAATGCCCTCTGCTTCATCCCACCAGAGAGCTCATGAGGATACCTGTCTGCAACTGATGGATCCAGCTCTACCATCTTTAAAAGCTCCTTTACCCTCTCCTTAAAATCCCCCTTGTATTCATGAACCTCTAGCACCTCTTCTATCTGCTCCCCTATCTTAAATACAGGGGTGAAACCGTTTAACGAGCCCTGGAATATCATTGCTATTTTCTTCCACCTTATTTTGCTATTGAACTCACTTTCACTATACCTTAATATGTCATCTCCATGATAGAAAATTTTTCCATCAACGATCTTACCTGGTGGCGCTATAAGCCTCATTATTCCTAGTGCCAAGGTACTTTTACCGGAACCGCTCTCTCCCGCCACTCCAACGACTTCCTTTTTGTTTAGCTCAAGGCTAACCCTATCAACAGCCTTCCTTACCCCCTTTGGGGTGTAGAAGTGTATCGAGAGGTTTTCTATTGAGAGTATTGGTGGCATACTACCTACCTCCGAATATACCCCTTTCTACCGAAAACCCTATAATCACGAAAGGTATCGAAACAAGTATTATCATAAGCCCTGGGAACAAGATCCACCACCACCAGCCGTTAACTGCCGCAAAGTTCTGCTCAGCCCCATTCAGTATGGCTCCCCATGTTATTAATCCAGGTGGCGCCAATCCGAGAAACGCAAGCGTCTCTACAAGTATTATCCCTGCAGGCACGCCCAAAGCCGTATAGGCTATGGCAAAGGGAGTTAACCTAGGCATGAAATGCGTGAAGAAAGTTCTATAAGAAGGTATGCCCAAAACTTTGTCTGCCTCTACATACACTTCCTTCCTTATTGATTGTGCTGAGCTCCTTGCTATTATTGCATAAAATGACCACACTAAGAAAGATATGAAGAGGGCTTCCATGAGCAAAGTAGGTCTCATCACGTATGACATCACAACTAGGAAGGGAAGTATTGGAAGGGAAAGCATTACAAGCGTTACCCAATTTATCGCTGAATCCGTCTTCCCTCCAAGATAGCCCGATATTCCACCTATTATGACGCCTCCTATGACAGAGATTATAGAGGTTAGGAAGCCTATTTCTAAGGCATTAGGTAGTCCTAAAAGGATGCCGATGCCAAGCGGCCTACCATATATGTCAGTTCCGAATATTCCGTAAGCATTTCCCTCTAGGTAAAGCTTGTTAGCAACGACCTTTGTGTGTGGAGGGACGACTAGCGTTATCTTAGCTTCATAAGTACCCTTTTCCACGGTCCCGTTTAGAAGACCCTTACCTTCGTAACCGAAGAGGGCCTTGGAAAGCGTTGAAGCGACTACCCTTGGGGGTACGTAGCCTATTTGGCTACTTATATAAGAATCCAGCGATGAGGTATAGGAAAGTAGATCCGTAGCTTCACTTGGCGAGGACTGGCTAAGGGTTACCTGCGCCCCGTCAGGCTTTTTCCAGACTATATTTATTGTTTCTATGGGGCTTGAAGTATCTACATAAAAGACTACATCTGAGGGCGCGCTGCCCTTGTTCCACTTAAACTTGTAGTCTACCTGCACAATCTCATAGCTACTCGACGAATACAGCGTCTTTGGCTGCGATACAAACGTCTTTGTCGAGAAAATCTTGTTTGGACTGAAATATATCATCCACGCTGGCATTGCAACCTTTGGGTATGTCCTCCAATAGTTTGCGTTGTTCCATTCTGAAGCAACGTTTTTATATGCAGCCATACCATAAATTGACAACGCTATGAATAGTATTATCATAGCAACTCCTACTATACCAGATTTGTTCTTCAGTATAGTGTTCAAATAAAGCTTAATTCCGGTTTCCGCGCTAGACATCGCTACTCACCTACCTTCAACCTTGGATCCAAATACCCCTTTACCAGCTCATCAATAAACAACGCAAGCAAGAGTATAACGGTCAAAACAAAAGTTATACCTAATATTACAGGCAAGTCGTTAGACAATATAGCAACGTATGTAAGCCACCCTAAGCCATGCCAGTTGAAAACAATCTCCGTTGTAAGCCCACCAGCAAAAGAGCCTGCTATAGCAAGGGCTACCTGGGTTGATATCGCAGGTGAAGCTGTTTTAAGGATATGCCTATAGAGTATCCTAGAATCTGAAAGGCCCCTGGCCTTTGCAGTAACAACAAAATCCTCCTTTGTAGTGCTTATCACCAAGCTCCTTATAATATATGCGAAACCGCCCACGTTAACTATAGTAAATGCGAGCAGGGGCAGGGCCATATGATATAACATGCTTGCGGAATACATCAGGGGATTCTTTGGTGGAGGAACTGATGTGATGCCGCCTGGTGGAAATGCGTGTATTCCATAAGCTAATGCCGCTATAAACAAAAAGCCCAGCCACCAAGTTGGCAAGCTAGAGTGTATAACGGCTATTGTTGGAACTAGCTTGTCCCAAAACGTTCCTGCATACCTAGCTGAGAGGAGGCCTATTATAGTGCCAGCAAATATAACTATCAGGGTGCCTGTAGTAAAAAGTATTATTGTGTATGGCAAATAAGCAGCTATTATGGCAGAGACCTTGCGGCTACCTGATGGAGCCGTTAGGTAATACGCATTTCCAAAGTGGAATGTCATTAAATTATACATCTGTATGAAATATTTTGCATAGACAGGCCTATTAAGACCATAGGAAGATATAAGCTGTGCCTCATACCTATGCACCTCAAGATTTATCTTCGTCATATTAAGGGTACCATGGCCAGAGGCATGCTTGAGTATTGCCTGCTTGAAATGCAGGGCCTCATCCTGTATGGTCTTCCTAAGCACTGTTTGTATTACAGGGTAGGTAAATACATATAATATGCTCATGGCAGCTATTAGAACAGTAACGTAGATTATGACCTGCTTCGCTAGGTAAGTCTTATATCCCATATCCTAGGCACCTCAATAACAAGACCCCCTATTGTAAATAAATAAGAAAAAGGGTTAAAAAGTATGTCCTAAGAAAAAAATTATTTCCTTCTAAAACTAAGTCCTAAAGTTGCTGCAACCAGTATTAACGTCACTATTGTTACTCCTAGTATTGCCCAATATAAAGACCTACCGGTTACGGCAGGGGTTACTGTGCTCGTATATGTTTTAGTAAACGTTGTTGTTATTGGTATTGTAGTCTTTATTGTTGTTGTTTTCGTTGTGGTTGTTGTCTTTGTAGCAGTAACTGTGGTTGTTGCCGTTTTCGTTGTGGTTTTCGTTGTAGTGGAAGTGGTAGCTGTGGTTGTTGTTTTCGTTGTGGTTGTTGTCTTTGTAGTAGTGGTTGTGGATATGGGTTTTGTAGTCGTAGTAGTGGTTGTTGTGGTTGTAGTAGTGGTTGTGGATGGTAACGCTATTAATGTATAGACGTTAGGATTAAGGAATATGTTTTCATGTGTATATTTATATATCCTTAGGTAATATTTACCATTGAGGTTCTTAGGCAAAGTTATGCTAAAGTATCCATTCGAATTCGTCGTCACATTATACACCTTGACAATCTTACCTTTACTGCTCACTAGCTGTGCATATACAATAACGTTAGGTGCTGGTGTTGTCACTTTAGAACCGTCTGGCGTCTGCATTACTTGGCCAGTAAGCGTCTGCCCACCGTAAACGACCGAGGGTATACTAAACTTTAACGAATATATCATTGGCGTCATAAATACTACGCTTGGCAATGAGAGGTGGAAGTTTGGATTCCTTATGAGCACAGCACCACCAGAAGTCTTGCTGAAGCTTGCTAGGATAAATGGCCCATCGCTTACGAAGGCATTCCCATATTTGTTAATGAAGTTTATCAGCAAATTGTACCCTTCCTTTGCCTGGGTTGGATTAACTAATTGTACTCCACTAAGGTTTTGCACTTCAAGCAAAGTCTTTGGTATGTAATCAGTAGCGGAGAGGTTCTTTAATGCCTGGAGCATGTTTGAGACGTCTGTAGGACTAACTATGCTCAACCAATCAATACCTTTCGATTGCGCAGTAGATTCATCCCAAGCCGCCAATCCCTTAGATACTACTGCGTTCATAGCCTCGTATTCTTGCCATGGATATAGAGAGGCTGGGCTGTAACCGCCTAATGGTAAGAAGTTACTTAGCAACGTCTCTGCTGCATTTAGTGGATCAAAGAACTTGACATCGCCCCATATCTCTATTGCCGTGGAATTAATTACCTTAAAGCCAATAACTGCTGGGTACTGCGCAAATGAGTAGAAAGACTCTACTGCAGGATCTGATATAGAAGAGTTTGGCGAAAGCATCTTCTGTGCTTCAATATAAATGTATAGTATGTCTGCGAGCGTTATGCTCTGGTTATCAGCGAACTTA
>Ga0256829_1000438_pt1 | contig 42892 bp, 51 predicted proteins | sample 131447metaG_FD_185979 | JGI IMG/M metagenome (GOLD analysis project Ga0256829, IMG submission 185979) | Hydrothermal vent microbial communities from Lau Basin, Pacific Ocean - 131-447 | ecosystem: Environmental > Aquatic > Marine > Hydrothermal vents | place: Pacific Ocean: Lau Basin | collected... | reverse complement strand
CATCAGCAAAACGGTACCACTCTAATCCGCGAGCCGCTTCAATAGCTACTTTTTTCGTTGTCGGGATAATCATCTCGTCGATGTATGACTGTTCTTGTTCTATAAAGAGGTCATAACATGGGACAGAGACAACATTTGCAGGAACACCTTTTTCACTCAGTGCCTCTTTTGTTTTGAGAGCAAGTTCTACTTCACTTCCTGATGCTATAAGTGTAATGACTGCATCTTCATCACTTGCTAGGAGATAACCACCACGTGCGATCTCTCCTTTTACAGGTGAAGGAACAACTGCGAGATTCTGACGAGAACAGACAAAAGCAGATGGGGAGTTTTTCATCTCTAAAGCCACTTTCCATGCTTCTATATTTTCAGCACCATCAGCCGGACGCCATACATAAAAGTTTGGCAGTGCACGGAATTGGGAAAGTTGCTCAATCGGCTCATGTGTTGGGCCATCTTCTCCAACACCAATACTGTCATGAGTCCAGACAAAGAACTGCTGGATATTTGAAAGTGCTGCAATACGCGCTGCAGGTTTTAGGTAATCTGAGAAAACGAAGAAAGTAGAGGTAAACGGCATCAAAGGACCATACAGAGCAATGGCATTTGTAATTGCAGCCATTGCATGTTCACGAATTCCGAAGTAGATATTTTTTCCTTTTGGAAAAATACCCATGTCATTGAGATGTGTTTTGTTTGACGGACTCAAATCAGCAGAACCACCGATAAATCCAGGTACTGCTTTTGCAATCGCATTTAAGATTTTACCGTTTGTGTTTCTTGTTGCATCCGCTTTTTCAAACGCAGGCCACTGAATTCTTGAAAAGTCATGCTGCTGTAGAGCCTCTAATGCTTCATTTTGTTCCATTAACGGTGCAGTTTTAAGTGAATGGATCCACTCACGCTCTGCCAAATCACCTGCTTCTATAGCACATCGAAAGCGTACCATCACATCATCAGGGACAAAGAATTTTTTATCAGGGTCAAATCCTGCTCCGCGTTTCGCATCTGCGATTACATCTTCACCAAGCGGTGCGCCATGAGAATGGTGAGAACCCTCTAACGGTCCGGCACCTTTAGCGATAATAGTATTTGCAATAATAAGTACAGGACGGTCCGCTTTTTTCGCCTGTATGATTGTTGCGTCAATTGCATCATAATCATGACCGTTACACTCTAACACTTCCCAGCCCTGAGAATCAAATCTCGCTCTGATATCTTCAGAGATAGAGAGGTCAGCATTTCCTTCAATTGTAATGCGGTTAGAGTCATAAATAAGAACAAGATTATCAAGCTTGTTATGGCCTGCAATAGAACACGCTTCATAGCTGATGCCCTCTTCCAAGTCTCCATCACCACAAAGGCAGTAGACAGTGTGATCAATCAGCTTAGCCGTTTCAGAGTTTACCTGTGCACCCATAAATTTGCTCGCCATTGAAAAACCGACGGCATTTGCCACCCCTTGACCAAGTGGGCCTGTAGTTATTTCAATACCTTTTGTATGCCCGTATTCAGGGTGTCCAGGTGTTTTTGAATCTAATTGACGGAACTCTTTTAAATCTTCAAGTTCCAAGCCATATCCCCAAAGATAATAGAGTGAATAGATAAGACCTGTCGCATGCCCGCCAGAAAAAACAAGTCTGTCACGGTTTAACCATGAAGGATTTTTAGGATTATGTCTTAAGTGCTCACTGAGAACCACTGCGACATCTGCAAGTCCAAGTGCTACACCAGGGTGTCCTGAAGAAGCTTTTTGAATCATATCTGCTGCTAAGAATCTTATACTGTTCGCCATTTTCTGGCGCATTTGATTATTTGACATTTAATTACCTTTGTGTCTGTTTATATATTTTGTAAGTATTGGTGACAACTCACGCTGTAAGCTCTCATCAAAACTACACATTTGCTCTGTTAATGCATCTGCCAAAACATTTGCCTCACGCAGTGCCTCATCAAGTCCTAAAATAGTTACAAAACTATTTTTATCTTCATCATTGTTTGTCAGTTTTCCCGCTTCTTCAGAACTTTGTGTAACATCCAAAATGTCATCTTGAATCTGAAAAAGAAGTCCGAGTTGAATACCAAAATCATACAGTTTCTCTGCTACATCTTCATGACCTGCAATGATGGCACCCATTTTGAGTGATGCTGCTATGAGTTTGGCGGTTTTGTTTGTATGAAGCGTTTTAATATCTTCAAGCTGCAGAGGTCTGTTTTCAAAATAGCAGTCAATAGCCTGCCCTAAAACCATACCGTTCAAACCACCATTTTGTGCTAACTCTCTAATGAGTTTTATTTTTACCTCATCAGAGAGTGGTGCCTTGCTTAAAACTTCAAAAGCGTAGGTATTAAGTGCATCACCGACAAGTATTGCCGTCACTTCATCATACACAACATGCAGTGTAGGATTTCCACGACGAAGCGGTGAATCATCCATTGCAGGCAGATCATCATGAATAAGTGAATAGGTGTGCAGCAGCTCAATTGCAAGTGCCCCATGTCGAGCAGAATCCAGCATCAAAGGGTTATAGGCTTTGACAACACTGAGCAGAAGAGCGGGACGGAAGCGTTTGCCTCCCGCTTGAAGCATATTTTGCAGTGCACTCTCGTAATGAGGATGAATACTTTGTGATTGTGGTAGGTTATCTAATAAAAACTGCTCAAAATTTTGCATTTGCAATTGTACTTTTTTTCTACTTAATGTTTACAAAAAACTGGAAGCCGTTGCGCTCAAAAAGCAAAGAGGAGTAATCTCTCTCTTTTTCTAAATATTTGCGCAACTCTTTTTGATTTGTTAGCTCTACACCATTGACTTGAATAAGCTTATCGCCAATATTTAATCCATACTTTGCAAATGCAGGGCCTACATTTTTTAAATGCAGTTGTTTGTCAAAAAAGAGCCCTTTTTGTTCTAAAAAAGTATCACTCAATGCTCCACCGCCGAAACGTTTGTGTGTTGTCACATGGAGTATGCTGATTTTCTTGCCTCTTTTAATCTTTACCGTGTGTTTTGAACCCACTTTTGCAAAAAGAATCGTACACATTAAAATGGATGCTGCTTTTATTTTTTTCCCGTCATATGCGAGAATACAGTCCCCTGTTTGAAAGCGATTGTTTTTCATAAAGGGGTCACTTGCCGTAACTATGACAAAAGCTTTTTCATTTTTAACACGAATACCGATATCACCATATTCGCTATTTTTAGATGTCGCAAAGTGTTTAAGATACTCTTTTTGGATGATACCCCTTTGTGTTACGACACCCTCAAGAGAGCAGCATGAGCTACTCAGCAGTGCAGGGTAAAAAAGTGGCTCACTGTACTGTGCTAAAGTATTGAGTCCAATTTGATTGTGAACAAATCTTCCCTCTCTTGCAGCTTTTTTTGTCACCATTGCACTCCCGAGCTGCAGACGCATATTAATATCAAAAGGGTACGCAAAAGGGTGTTTGTCTTCTATGAGATAGAGCGATAAAAAAGGATTATATTTTAAAATCTTTGCGTGAGGCTTGCTTTGAGTATAAACAAGGCGTCTATTTTTAGATATCGGAATAAAAAGTGCATTTTTTTGTATGGCGTGAGAGTCATTAACCTTTGCAACACAAGAAGCGTAACCGCTTTTGCAGGCATAGAGGTTTAAAAAAAGAAAAGATGCAAGAACAAAGAGGCGAAAAAACACCTACTTTGCTCCACCTAGCATACCCAAAGCACTCTGCTGTTGGTTTTGCTGCACCATTTTGTTTGCATCGTTGATGGCACCAATGAGAAGAATCTGCAGCGACTCTTTGTCTCCAAGCAGCTCATCGTCGATGTTCAAGTCAATCACTTCACCATTACCGTTGAGTGTGAGCTCAACCATACCCCCGCCAGTTTTAACAGAAAAGGTTTTGTTTGCAAGGTCCTCTTTGAGTTTTTGAGCGTTCTCTTCAAACCCTTGAAGCATCTTACTTAAATCACCCATATTCTCAAACATCATTATCTCTCACAGACCTGTAGCAAAGCCACAGCTCTGCTCAGTCACTAAAGCTACACCTAGCGGTGAGAATTCATATACATTCATTGTCAGATCTCGTCGTGAATTGCGTCTATATTGTTATCATCATTCAAAAGAACAACTTTTGGCTTATAATCTGCCAACTCTTTTTCATCATATGTTGCATAGGCAACGATGATGATTTTATCGCCTTTGTGAACTTTGCGTGCTGCTGCACCATTAAGGCAGATATCACGGTTTCCACGTTCACCTAAAATAATATATGTAGAGAAACGCTCACCATTGTTGATGTTTAGTATCTCTACTTTTTGTCCAACACGCATCTTCGAAGCTTCTAAAAGCTCTTCATCTATAGTAATAGAGCCAACATAATTTAGGTTGGCATCTGTTACAGTAGCGCGATGGATTTTGCTGTACAACATCTCTATTGTCATTGTTTTTCCTACATTCCCATCTGTTTTTTCATATCAGCAGGGCTAATTGGCGCATCCCACATCTCAGAATCAATTACAAACTCTTCAACGACATTACCACCAAGGATATGCTCTTGTACAATTTTATCAATTTTTTCTTTAGTTAAACCTGCATACATAGTATGACCTGGCTCAACTAGCATTACAGGACCCATTTGACAGCGATTCATACAAGAAGTACGAATCGGCTGAACCGTTCCCATAATGCCTTCTTTCATTAAACTTTGTGCAAGATATTGAAAAAGGTCTTGCGTTTGTGGTGTAACACATGATGGTTTTGGCATACCTGGAGGTGCTGACTGCTCACACTTGAAGATATAAAATGCCGGTTGTGGAATTCCCATAGAAATAGTCCTTAAAATTTTTGTGCAATTATAGCAAAATATTGAAGTAGAAATCTAATGATGCAAAATAAGTTTGCTTTTTTAAGTTAGCATGCAACTTTTTAGATATAATTTTATTAAAAATTTATAGGACTGAAACTCTTGAAAAAAATTCTCTTACTATGGCTCATGATATCATCACTTCTTGTTGCCCAATCAAAAATTTACTTCGGTACCGGTTATACATATAATAGTGAAAATATTTCATATCAGGGATACAACAAATCAGTAAACAACAATGGTGCAAGAGTAAAAGTGGGGTATGGAGACAGAGCGGCTTATGCTGTTGAGTTTTCTCTCGATTACCTAGACACAAAAAACACCTACTTTGATTCACACGATGGTAAAAAATATGGCTTCAATGTAGAACTTTTAAAAGCGTTTGACTTTGGTATTTATGTCAATCCTTTCTTTAAAGCAGGATTTGGTGCAGGCTATTTGAATACTCCCGCTGATGTGAATAACGGTTCACTTACCTATGGCTCTTTCAATCTTGGTACTGGGATATTCATTCCCATCAATGAACATTTTGATATTGAAATGGCCTATGAGTATAAAAGTGTTTCGTATCAAAAACTTGATAGCAACCTTACGTATAGCCCTTCATCCAGCCTACATACAGGTTATATCGGAGTCAATTTTAGATTTTAGCAGAAAAGAGAATTTTCATAGCAGCTCTTGAATTAGATTTTGAGAAGTTCTCTTACAACTTCCCTGTCATCAAAAGGGAGTTTCTCATCGTAAATAAGCTGATAACTTTCATCGCCTTTTCCAAGAATGACAACAACCTCTTCATTGCTCTGTTCATCCAATGCCATCTCAATAGCTTTTTTGCGGTTCAGTTCAACAATAACATTTGTTTTGTCTTCTATGCCCTGTAAGATATCATCGACTATGGTATCAGGGTCTTCATGGCGTGGATTATCACTTGTAATGTAGACTCTTTTTGCCAGACTTGCGGCAACTCTGCCCATTAACGGACGTTTACTTTTGTCTCTGTCTCCGCCTGCGCCAAAGACAACCAGAAGCTCTTTTTCTTTAAGGGCATTAAGTACCTGCTGCATTCCGTCAGGCGTGTGAGCAAAGTCAACAATAACATTTGGAGCGGCACACACCTGCTCCATTCTCCCGCTTACTCCGGCAAAATTATCGACGACATCTGCCACCTCTTCTAAACTTTTATCTGTAATGAGATCTGTAGCTGCAATCGCCGCCATAAGATTGTAAAGATTAAAAAATCCGTGCAGTGAAGCAGTAAAAGGGACAATCTCTTGAAAATGCTGAATAATACCGCTGCTGCCTTCATTTAATGAATAGGCCATCAATCTGTATGTCGCAGGATTTTCTATGCCATAGGTAAAAGCATTTTTAAAATTAAACTTTGCCTTTGGCTCATCTTTGTTCATAAGCTTCTTACCCTCATCTTGGAAAAAAGAGTTTTTAATATTGATATACTCTTCTATGGTCTTATGATAATCAAGGTGGTCCTGTGTAATGTTAGTAAGAATTTTAAGCTCAAAAGGCAGTCCTTCGACTCTTTTTTGCGCTATTGCGTGAGAACTTACTTCCATAATGAAGTATTCACACCCTGCGGTAACTGCCTGATAAATATGTCTGTATGTATTTAAAACAGACGGAGTTGTAAGTGTCTTCCCCTCCACTACTTCGTCATTCATAAAGAGCCCACGTGTTCCCTGCATCGCTGCTTTATAACCGAGGTCAAGTAAAAAAGAGTAGATGGCACTTGCTGTTGTTGTTTTACCGTTTGTGCCAGTAATGCCTACTATTTTAATATCATTCACACCGAAGAGTTCCGCAATCTCTTGGATTTTTATGATGGAGTGCGCACCGTTTGCTTTGGCATCATCTAAATATCTTTCATTTTGTGTTATCAGCACAAATGCTGTCTCACTGTCACACTCCTGTGAATTTTCTGTTACATATTTGTAAGATTGATTTGGAAGTTCAATTTTCAATATTTTTACCTTGGGCAAGTTTTTTCAATAGTTTTGTCAGAAGTTTGTCCGTCGGATAGACACTGAGCGCATTCTCAAGATATGTCAAAGCCATCTCAGAGAAACCATGCTCAATCAACTTATCTAAAAAATCTAAGAAATCCTCTTTTTCTGTAATGATTACACGCGTAGAGAACATGATGTTTTCAAAGGTCTCTTTAAAATCAGCACCTTCATCAAGCAGCTTTTTAAAATCACTGTAGAGAATACCGTCTTCGAACTCTACACGCTCACGCAGAGGCTGAGAGAAAGCTTCGCTCAGTTTATCGAGCGTACCGTCCATATTTTGCAGTATCTCTTCCATAACATCATCTGCTTCTTCTTTGTCCTCTTCTTGAAGTATCTCATAATAATCAAAAAGAGCTTCCGCACCTGTCTCACCACTCATCGCCATTTCTGAAAGGATAACACCATTATAGGCCTCTTTGGAGTTGGGATAGCTTTGCAAAACTTCTGCAAATTTTTCCATAGCTTTCTCATACTCTGCTTTGGTAAAACTCTCTTTTGCTTGTGATAAAATTTTATATTTACTTATTGTACTCATTTTCTTCTTTTATAAATTATCTATGTCGTTTTCCATTCCAACAGGAACATTTATTACGCTGATTTTTGGATGTATATCCATTCTCAGTTGTCTTTCAACGCCATACTTCAGTGTAGAACCACTGCTTGAACATCCTATGCATGCACCTTTTAACTGTACATATACATTTCCGTTTTTAACCGTAATAAACTCAATATCTCCGCCATCAAGTGCTAATGAGGGACGTACTTTATCTATAACTTGCTCGACCGGCTCCATAAGCTCTTCATCAGTAAATGGAATCATTTTCTTCCTTCTTCTCAATACTTAATTATATTTATATCATAAAATATGACAAAATCGCTTAACAAGTCATAAAAAATATTTTTACCTACTAGACTTCTTGCCTAACTTAAATATATCTCAGCATTTTATAGAGAGTTTTAATCAAGGCAGATGTTCTTCAGCGTAACCGAAGTTACGGTGAAGGTTATCTAACGCAGAGTAAAGCTCTCTATAAAATGCCCAAAGGGAGGGATAAAAAAAAGCGAACTTGCACAAAACTTTTCATCACCGTAGCTACGGCTACGCTTCAAAAAAGATTTTGCACAATTTCATCTTTTTTTCTTCCCTCTGAGATTTATCTAAGTTAGGCAAGAAGTCTATTCTTTTAAAGCCATAATCTCTTGAATATAGCTGGGTTTTCTCATCCCTACAAGTATATAGTCAATATCGTCTTGGCGCATTAAAAACAGTAATGCACACTCCTGCATCACACTCTCACATGCAACAAAGAACTCTTTGAGCTGAATTTTTGTAGCTTTTGAGCACTCGTATTCTACCATCTTTTTATACTCGGATAAAAAGGTTTCAATATATTTCAAAAGTATCTCTAGAACATCCTCATGAACACTCTCTATCATTTTTTTTACACTTGGCAATATCTGTGTATATAAAAAGGAGTCATAATCCCCTATCCAGCCAAATTTATGCTTATTCATATCCATCTGCTCTATTAAATTGTAGAGTGACTGTAGTTGGTCATTGTCACAAATTTCTAAGAGTTCATTGAGTGCATGATAATACTCGTGAGGCTCTGTATACTCTGCAAGTCTGTACATTAATGACTCTTTTTGTGCATTGAGCGGTCTGTTTACAAGAACTCTGAGCCCATTACTCTTTGCCCACGCAGCACATGCAAGACCTTCACGCTCTAAAAGATTGACGGGCAATTCTACTGTAGAGAAGCTGTGATGAACATTTCCTGCCTCTTTAGCAGCATTTTGAGCGAGTGTTATCAAATCTTCATAAGGTAAGAAATCCTCTGCATTGTGGGCTTTTGAAAAAGCATTTGAACTGATGCCATAAGATGCAATTCTACCCTCTTTAACTTCCTCTTCAAGTCCCACGAAAGCTTCATATATGCGTGCAAACATTGTGTCAAGCATTGCATCACGAGGCATTTTTTCCTGCAGAGCTTCAAAGATAAAATATTCCGGATTATGAATTAGATAACAGTCGATTCTGTTGAGTTGCAGTCGCTCTAAAGATTGTGTCAGTTCTCTGTGTAAAAATGATTTACTGATAGAGTGAAAACATGTCTCAGAGTACTCTACTACATCTTCAAAGGGGCTCTCTTTATGTGCTTGGAGATTTGAGCCCTGAATATAGCCAAATTTAGAGACAATTTTAATCTCATCTCTGATTTCATCTTCAAAAAAGCCCATTGCTTTGGCAATAGCTCTCTCTGCTCCGCCGTCACTGTAGTTTGTAGAAGTGTCAATCAAGCGTATGCCACTTTCTATGGCCTCTTTTAACGCTTCAATATGTAAAAGATTTTCATCACTGACTCGGTAAGTTCCAAATGCGAAAGTACTCATAATGTAAGTCCTAAATTGTAAAGTATTTTAGAATTGGGAAAATTTCAGAAGGGTTACCGACAGTGAATAAAATTCACTGTCGACAAAGTTTTTAATTATACTAATTCGATAAATGCCATTGGTGTTGCATCACCACGACGAATACGAGTTCTAGTAATTCTAGTATAACCACCAGTACGCTCAACGTACTTAGGAGCGATTTCATTTACTAGTTGTTTTGTTGCTTCTTTACTTTGAAGCGCAGCGAATACTGCTCTGTGTGCATTTGAGTCATTCTTACCAGCAGTAGTAATCAATTTCTCAACATAAGAGCGAAGCTCTTTAGCTTTTACAGCAGTAGTTTCAATTTTACCATGTTCAATTAACGAAATACTAAGGTTTGCTAAAAGTGCCTTACGGTGAGCACTTGTACGACCTAGTTTACGATATCCATGACGGTGTCTCATATCTTATTCCTCTTTAATTAGTGCTTCTTAAGAAGCTACTTCAATTTTCTTTTTTAGTGCAGTTACTACATCATCATCTAAATCAGCGCCTACTGAAAAACCAAATTCTTGAACTTTCTCTACGATTTCATCGTAAGATTTTTTACCAAGATTTTTTACATTTTTAAGATCATTTGTACTCATAAGTACAATTTCACCAATGAGTTTAACATTTGAACGGTCAAGACAGTTAAAACTACGAGCACTTAATCCTAAACCATCTATATTTGCAGTTAGTTTTTTAAGATCTGGTGACTCTTCAACTCTCTCAATTGTAGATGGTGCTTTAATACTAATCTCTGAATTAAATACAGCTAACTGTGCATACATAACTTCTAATGAGTTTCTAAATGCATCAATCGGAGAAATCTGACCATCAGTTCTGATGTTCATAACAACTCTTTCAAAGTTAGGATTGTCTGCTACAAGTACATTTTCTATCTTATATGTTGCACTTCTTACAGGTGTAAAATAAGCATCCAATGCAATGTATCCCTCTTCTAACTCTTCATATGTATCTTCACTCGCTACATACCCGATACCTTGAGCAATCTTAATACTAAAGTTCAGTGTAGAATCTTCATTCAGTGTTGCAAGCGGAGCGTCAGGAGTTACTACTTCAACTTCATCATTACTAAGGTCAGCACCAGTAATAGTACATGGACCTGCAAAGCTGTAGTTTATCTCTGCTTCAGTTGCATCATTATTTAATTTAAAACGAATCTCTTTAAGATTTAATATAAGATCAGAAATATCTTCGAGCATACCACGAACTGAATCAAACTCATGTTTTGCGCCTTCGATTTTAATAGCGATAGGTGCATAACCAACAGAGCTGCTTAATAGAAAACGGCGAAGTGGATGAGCTAAAGAGATAGCATAACCCGTCTCAAACGGGTATGCCATAATATTAGCTTCATTCTCACTAATTTGTTCTACCTCAAACTCTTGAGGAGCAAGTGGAGTAGTTTTAATTTTTTTCATACTTTTACGCCCTTTTTATTAAATGATTATTTCGAGTAAAGCTCAACGATTAAACGTTCTTCAACTGGAATAACAACTTCTTCACGCTCTGGAAGACGAGTAAAGATACCAAAAACTTTTTCAGCATCGATGTCAACCCATGGAGCAAGACCAGTTTGGTTTGTAAGCTCAATAGCGCGAACAACTTGATTGTTAGCTTTACTAGCTTCTTTCACTTCTATTTTTTGACCCGGTTTAACACGGTAAGAAGGAATATCAAGTTTTTTACCATCAACAAGAATATGACCATGTGTTACAAGCTGGCGAGCAAATCTACGAGTAGATGCGAATCCCATTCTGTAAACAACATTGTCTAATCTTTGCTCGATTAAAGTAACAAGGTTTGTACCTGTATTTCCTTCACGGCGTTTTGCTTCAACAAATAGTGCGTGGAATTGCTTTTCAGAAATACCATACATGAATTTTGCTTTTTGTTTCTCGTTAAGTTGTGAACCATATTCAGAAACTTTTTTACGACGCTGACCATGTTGACCTGGACCATACGGACGTTTTTCTAAAGCAGACTTTCCTGCTAAACGACGCTCACCTTTTAAGTTAAGGCTTACTCCAAATCTTCTCTCGATTTTTTCTACTGGACCTCTATATCTTGCCATCAGTAATCTCCTTAAACTCTACGGCGCTTAGGTGCGCGACAACCGTTGTGTGGTAATGGTGTAACATCTTTCATAAATGTAACACGGATTCCTTCGATAGCACCAACAGCTTTCACTGCAGTCTCACGACCAGAACCAGGACCTTGTACTTTAATACCAAGTTCTTTGATACCATGTACTTTTGCTTTTTCTACTGCATCTTCAACTGCTGCTTGTGCTGCAAACGGTGTAGATTTTTTAGAACCTTTAAAACCAAGGCTACCAGCAGAACTCCATGCAATCATATTTCCCATTTCATCAGTAATAGTTACTAATGTGTTGTTAAATGATGCTGCAATATGAACGATACCACGTGATACATTCTTTTTTATTACTTTTTTTCTAACAGCTTTTCTTTTTGCCATACTTTAATCCCTTATGCTGCGCCGACAGTTTTACGTTTACCCTTACGAGTACGCGCATTTGTCTTAGTTTTTTGACCACGGCATGGAAGACCACGACGGTGACGAATCCCTCTATATGAACCAATGTCCATAAGAGCTTTAATATCCATAGCAACTTTTTTACGTAAATCACCTTCAACCATATGGTTTTCACGGATCTCTTTTGTAATTGCTGCTACATCAGCTTCATTTAATTCAAAAACTCTTTTGTTATAGTCAATGCTTGTCGCGTCTAATATTTGACGTGAAGCATGAAGACCAATACCATAGATATACGTTAAACCGTACTCTACTCTCTTTTTTTTCGGTAAATCAACACCAGAAATACGAGCCATGCCTATCCTTGTCTCTGTTTATGTTTTTTAACTTTGCAGATTACTCTTACAATGCCTTTTCTTTTGACAACTTTACAGTCATCACACATCTTCTTTACTGAAGCTCTTACTTTCATCGTAAGTCCTTGTCTTTGTTGTCCTTACTGTTTTTAGGCAATATTACCTTGCCAATACTTTTATCAGTTATATAGTATATATAAAGATAGAAATACTCTTTTTCTTTGTTAAAACAGCAAAGCGGATTGGGATTATACCAAAAGAAATGTAAAACTTTTATTAAGGTAACCTTTAAAAGCCCAAATAGAACTTTTAAAATGACACAAAAGTGACAAAAAATATTATGCGAGCTTAACACTTTTTGCTATAAACTACTCGAATCACTTTAGGAGTAGTTCATGGTTGAGTATATTTTAAAACGCGATGGAACATATAAACAATTTCTCTCATATAAGATTGAAGATGCCATTAAAAAAGCATTTTCAAGTGAGAATGTTGCTTATGATGAGACCATCTATATGAACGTTTTAGAAAAACTTGAGCATAAACGTGCTGTTGCTGTTGAAGATGTTCAAGATTTGATTGAGTATGAGTTATACAAAGGGAGACATTTTGATGTCATGCGCTCTTTTATACTCTATCGTCATATGCATAAAATGCAGAGAGACAATCTGCTCGATGACGATACAACGTACATTAATTCTACACAAACCGTTGAGGAGTATATAAATGGTAGTGACTGGAGAATCAAAGCAAATTCAAACACAGGCTACTCCAATGCAGGACTGGTAAACAATACTGCGGGAAAAGTGATTGCAAATTACTGGCTAGATAAAATTTACTCAAAAGAAGAAGGGTATGCGCATAGAAATGGGGACTATCACATACATGACCTCGACTGCTTGACCGGCTACTGTGCCGGTTGGAGTTTGCGAGTTCTTCTGGATGAGGGATTTAACGGTGTGAGAGGAAGAGTCGAGAGCTCTGCGCCCAAACATTTTAGAGAAGCTCTTGGACAGATGGCAAATTTCTTAGGAATTTTGCAAAGTGAGTGGGCGGGAGCACAAGCTTTTTCCTCTTTTGACACCTATTTAGCACCCTATCTATTTAAAGACCAACTCGACTATAAGGAGGTAAAGAAAAGTATTCGTAGTTTCATATATAACCTTAACGTTCCTGCACGATGGGGACAATCACCTTTTACAAACATCACAATAGATTGGAACGTTCCTGATGATTTGAAGGATCAGATTCCAACAAGTAAGCAAAAACATCTCTTTGAAGACATTTCCGATGCCAATCTAAGATTCAAAGCACAAGAGAGAGGAATCTCCTCTCTCACCGATATGACATACAAACATTTTCAACAAGAGATGAATATGATTAACAAAGCTTACTATGAGGTTATGACGGAGGGGGATAAAACCGGCCAACCCTTCACATTTCCTATACCTACCGTCAATATTACTGAAGATTTTGACTGGTACGGTGAAAATACAGACCTGCTGTTTGAAAATACAGCAAAAATTGGCTCTTCCTACTTTCAAAATTTCATAGGGAGCCAATATAAACGCGATGCAAACGGTAACTTAATAGAAAATGAAGAGGCATACAAACCCGGACATGTCAGAAGTATGTGTTGCAGACTACAGCTTGATTTAAGAGAACTTCTTAAACGAGGCGGTGGCCTGTTTGGCAGTGCAGAGATGACGGGAAGCATAGGCGTTGTCACCATCAATATGGCGCGGCTTGGGTTCTTGCACAAAGGTGACAAAGAAGGCTTCTTTGCAAAACTCGACAGACTTATGGAAAATGCAAAGTCCACTCTAGAGAAAAAACGTGTTTTTATTCAGGAGATGTACGACCGAGGGCTTTTTCCCTACACTAAGAGGTATCTCCCAGGCTTTAAAAACCACTTCTCCACTATCGGTGTCAACGGCATTAACGAGATGATCTTGAACTTTACCGACAAATGGGAAGATATCACCAGTGAAAAAGGAATGGAGTTTGCCATAGAAATTCTCAACCATATGCGCGATAGAATGGTTGCCTTTCAAGAGGAGACCGGCAACCTCTACAATCTTGAAGCGACACCGGCGGAGGGCACAACCTACAGATTTGCCAAAGAGGATAAAAAACGCTTCGGCGATAAAATCATTCAGGCAGGTGCAGGAGAAAATATTTACTATACCAACTCCTCACAGATTCCTGTTGACTATACAGATGATCCTTTTGAAGCACTCCAACTTCAAGATGAACTTCAGAAAAAATATACAGGAGGAACAGTCCTGCACCTTTACATGCAAGAGAAAGTCAGCTCTACAGAGGCATGCAGGAAACTTGTTAAAAATGTTATATCCAACTTTCAGCTGCCATACATCACTGTCACGCCGCTCTTCTCAGTCTGCCCGAAACACGGCTACATCACAGGAGAGCATGAGTTCTGTCCAAAATGTGACGAAGAACTCATCGCAAAATATGAAAACCTAGACTTAAGGAGTGTATCATGAGTAAAGAAGAGATCTTAATGCTTTTAGAGAGCAAAAGACAAAAGTGTACTGTTTATACAAGAGTAATGGGATATCACAGACCTGTTGAGAGCTTTAACATAGGAAAAACAGGTGAACACAGACAGCGAGTTCAATTCAAAGAACGCTAAACCCATCTATGACATCACCAAGTTCACACATCTGGACTATCCTGAGCATCTTGCCTGCATTTTATGGTTTGCAGGATGTAATATGCGCTGTGACTACTGTTATAACAAAGATATAGTCTTTGCAAAAAACGGTGCCTATTCACTGAATGATGCGCTTGCTTTTTTACAAACGAGGCAATCTCTCTTAGATGGAGTTGTACTCTCTGGCGGAGAAGCAAGCCTACAGGAACTCATCCCTTTTTGCAAATCCATTAAAAAACTCGGTTTTTCAATAAAGCTCGACACAAATGGGACGAATCCTCAGCTCATAAAACAACTCATTGCCTTAGAGCTACTTGACTATATAGCCCTAGATTATAAAGCACCAAAAGAAAAATTTCAAGCCATTACCCACTCACGCAACTATGACGCTTTTGGTGAAACACTCACATTTTTAATAGAAGCAGACTTTGATTTTGAAGTGCGGACAACTCTGCATGCCGACCTTTTAAACGAACATGATATCAATGCTATCATCAGAGATTTAGAACAAAAGAGTTACAATAAAACCTATTATATACAGGAGTTCAGAGTCACTGACGAGAATATTAGCAATCTTAAAAAACCAAAAAACAGCTTTGACAAGTCGTGTCTTTTGGATGGAATAGAAATAGTTTGGAGATAAATGAGAATTAGTATCAATTCTTGATATATATCAAGTTTTCTTTGCAAATATCCTGATATTATTCTGTCAGTTTTAAATCGGACAAAAATTGTCTTATTTAAAAATATAACAAATAATCATTACTCAAAAGGAAAAAAATGACAAAAATTTTATTTGCACTTACTTTCGCATTCGTTGCTGCACAGGCAGAAAACATCGTTCACTATGACACAAAAACAGTTAAAAAACCGGCGATTACTAAACCGTATCATCCAAGTACAGATCTTTATACAAAATAATTTGTATATCTTAGGCTATCATAATTTGATAGCCTTCTCCTTTTACATTTTTAATCAACTCTTTTGAAGTTTTATCTCTAAAACGCCGCACAAAAGTTCGAAGCCGTTCATCACTTACCTGCTCTTTCCAAAGCAACTCTTTAATTTTTTCATCACTTACAATAAGCATGCCCTGTCTAAAATTATCTATAAGCAGAGCTAAGAAATCTTTCTCTTTTTTTGTCAGTGTAATATAACGGTTTTTTTTATAAAGAGCTTTTTTTGTCTTGTTGTACGTAAAGCCATCTTGCAATACTATAGAACGCTCTGGAAAAACTGCTTCGAGTGATTCTATGTACTCCAAGAGCTCATCAGGGTCAAAAGGCTTAATAAAATACTTCACAACACCCACATCAATGGCATCTAAAAACTTCTCTGTCTCAGAGAAAGCACTCAATATGATGATAGGCACATTCGCATCTATGGCTTTTATCTCTTTTGCCATCTCCAGACCTGTTTTTTTAGGCATCATTATATCTGTAATGACAATGTCAGGGGTGCGCTTTTTAAAAAGCGCTAAACCCTCTTCGCCGTCATTAGCAACACTAAATTTATAAAAACTGTCTCCTATAGCATTTTTAAGGAGTGTGGAGAGCTTGACCTCATCCTCAACAAGCAAGACCCGAAGTGTTTTTAAAAACTTATTTTTCATTATTGACTTCCAGTGGAATTGTAATGCTAAAGCGGGTCAGCCCTCTTTTTGAACTCACATCAAGAGAGCCATTAAAACCTTTTTCACAAATCATTTTAGACATAAAAAGCCCAAGTCCTGTTCCCTGAGATGTATGCTTTGTCGTAAAGTAGGGCTCAAATATTTTATACCGCTCCTTCTCTTTAATTCCTCCAGCATTATCTTCTACAACAACAAAAGCAAAATCTTCACTCTTGCTCACGCTGATGTTTATCTCACGCAACAACAGACCATTTTCTACAAAAGCATCACGGGAATTTTTTAAAAGATTGACGATGACCTGTGTGAACTCATTACTAATGCCTAAAACCATCGCATCTTCATAGCTAGTTTTGACTTGAATCATATCGCGTTTGAGGACTCGCTTTAAAATGTGCAGTGCCTCTTCTATGCTCCCACGCAGCATAAAGTGGTGTTTTTCTTTGTCCGGTTTGAAAAAGTTTGAAAAATCTTCTATGGTATTGGACATATTTTGTATGAGGGCTTTACTCTCTCCATAGAGGGTTTCTACCGCTTCAGGCTCCTCACGCAGGGCAGCTTTTTTGAGGCTGAAAAGGATTAGGTTTAATTCCGTAAGCGGTTGTCTCCACTGATGGGCAATGTTGGCAAGCATCTCACCTAAAGAGGCAAAACGGGACTGCCAAAACATCACTTTTTGCTTCTCTTCGTTCTTAGCAATCTCCTCTTTTACGCGCTTCTCAAGTGTTGCATTGAGTTCTTTGAGTTCTTTTGTTTTTGCTTCGACTCTCTTTTCAAGCTCTTCATTGAGCTCTTCAAGCTCTTTCTCTTTTTTTTCGAGTGACTCTCTGTAAAAGACCTCTTTTGTCACATCATATCGGATAGCGATGAACTCTTCGATCTCCCCATTTTCATCCAAAATCGGAATCACAGTCGTGTTGACATAAAAAGTAGAGCCATCTTTTGCGAGATTCTTCACAGTTCCTTTGAAGATCTTTTTAGCTTTGATGGTTTTCCAGAGTAGTCTGAATTTTGAAGCAGGAACGTCAGGATGACGGACTATATTGTGGTTTTTACCGATGAGTTCTTTTTGCGTGTAACCCGAAATCTTGCAAAACTCATCATTAACAAAAGTGATGATGCCGTTCACATCGGTTTTAGAGACAATATTACTGTTTTCAATCGCTTCTTGATACTGTTGTAACATAGATTAATTTTAGCGAAATTAAGCAAAAACCTTTATTTAATCTTCCGTTTTCAGTGTAATAGAGGCATTGATGTCAACTCTGTCTCTTACTGTGAAAAAGAGGAGTGAAGGGGGTTCCATGCCATAATCACTGACATTGACACTAAAGTTTGCATTGATTGCAACACTGTCACCATTTTGTACAATTGAGCTGTTAATATCAATCGGCTTTTCAATCCCGTGCATGTTTAAAACACCTTCTATCACATAGTGCTTATTTTTTGCGCGAACTTTATTGATTTGCAAAGTGATATTTGGATATGTTTTCATCGCAAACATCTCTTGCATATGTTCATCTCTATCCCTCTCAGATGATTTAAAATCTATAATAGGAAACGATAAAATTCCTTTTAAAGACTCAACAGCATTGTTTTGCATCGATACATCTGCTTGAATATTTTTCACAGACGGATTAATGGATGCATCTCCAAAAACTTTTGTATGTGCTTGAATAAGCCCATTTGTCAGGCTTAAATTGCCTCCAAAAACTGCTAACGGCAGTGCCAATAAAAACATTATTCTCTTAACCATAAGAGAACTCCTTTTGTAAAATTTAATTGTTTAACAATATCAAAGAAGAGTATTGTCAATATCAGAATCGGAACGTATTGAATGAAACCCTGTAATGCCACCATAAGTCCTGCACCAGAAGCCATCCAACCTATGAAAACCATAAAAAATCCTATATTTTTCAAAGACTTTACTTTAATGAGACTCTGCAGAATCACAATATTATAATAAGATATAACGAAGGGGTAGACAACACTGAGCAAAAGTGCTTCATGCATAAAATAAGAGAGATAAGATACTACAAAAAGCAGAGTAATAAAGAGTGCTTTAAGTGAATATTCTACTCTTATACTGATTGCAGCAACAACACCTAAAAGGTGAAAAAGAATAATTTCAGTACTAAAACCACCTCTCCAAATAGCCATCATTGCATCGCGTGAGAGTGTCTCAAAGAGTGATGAATCTAAAAATACCCAAATCACCATTAAATAAAGAGGGTAAGAATAAAATTTATTAAAACAAAGAGCTTCTGTAGTAATTTTTTTTCTTTGCAAAAATAGATACCCAAACATGGCAACAGCACTCAAAAAAAGCCCGAGTATTTCTCTGTGCATGGGGTTTGTATTAAAAAACAGTGTTGAAAAGGTATAAGAAAGACCAAGGGCAACACCTAAATCAATGAGTGTTGCCTTTTTCAAGGTTTGAATAATAATAGGAGAAATGCCCCCGACACTCAAACCAAGAAGAAAGAGTGTCACAGCATTAAAATCTGGATAAAAAAATGTTGTAAACATTTGTAGGGCGAGTAAAACGATGGCTTTATGGTCTGTTTTAAAAGGAATATATACATTCAAATATGTTCCTATTATGCCACCTATAGGCAGATACATAATTGAAAAAATATCAGAATGAAATATTTCCACCACACCAGTCTGCGCGATAAGGAGATAAAAACTGAGCTCTGCAAATACAAAAAGTATCAAAAAAACACTAAACATTTTTTGCCCTTTGAACATACTCTGGTCTATAAAACCAGATAATAAATACAGAGGCATACATAAAATCAAATCCAAAAATCACAAGTGCTTCATAACCAAGCTTATGTGAAAGATAGAGCGATAAGAATATACCACCTATAAAAAATCTTATAATTGCCGTCGCAAAGGTTAAAATCTGCTCTGAATCTGTATAACGCATTGCCAAATAATGCAACAGTCCTGTACACATTACAAATCCAAAGACAACATACGCATACACGCCGTCAAAATAAAACCCCAATAGCGGGTAGAGATAACTTGCCGACAGAATAAGAAAAAGACCGCCAAAGCCATCATTTGCAATCCCAATCAAATTGTAGATTTGCAAGTTTGATAACTTTATGTCCAAAAGTATAAGATAGAAACATGAAGAAATGATGAAGAGTCCGCTTATGCTGCGTATTGTCCATAATGTTACAGTATCAAATGTAATATAGCCCGCTTCCACAAAACCGTTAAGCGTCAATGCAGTAAAAATACCCAGCATTCCAAAGAGATATTGTTTTATAAAGAAAGAGGTGTAGAGTTTTTTTATAATGTCTGTGTACATACTCAGTGCCATAAACAAAACACCTACACCCATAGCGATATGTGCGTGCGCTACTACAAGATCGTTTCTGTGAAAAATCCATCGAATAGACTCGATGAATAAGATATTGCCTTCAACATCCACAAATAAAAAAGCACTTATCGATATAAGTAGAAGAAATTTTGCCTCTTTTGGTATTACGGCATCTTTGTACCATCGATACATGAGCGGAATATATAAAAATGTCAGCCATTGAAAAAACCACTCTTCTCCATATGTCAGAGGTCCCATAAAAAGTCTGTGCAACACAGAAAGCAGATAAAAAAGAGCCGGAATAATCCAAAAAATATGCCATCTTGCGCGAAATCTGTTTGTAGAGAGTAACTTTATAATGAGATAATAAACAGGAATAAGTGCCAAACTCATACCAAGTGTATTGTCGCCATGTGGTCCGCTTACGGTTGACCCCACCTGACCTACAACAGGGTTCATCAAAAAAAGCAGGACAAAAGGAGCTGCGACAACTACTTTCAGACTGATTGAAACCCATAAGGGCTTTTTTGCATACTCTTTGATGTATTCGTACAGACCTAAAATATAAAACAGCCCTGCAAATGCCAAAATACCATTGAGACTGTAATGAAAATCATAAAATGCCAAACCGCGTGTCACACCCATTAGCAAGCTGAGTGTCATTACGCTCAAAAAAACATACCAAAACAGAGAATAGATTTCCAAATATTTGAGTGCTTTTTTGTTCATACCCAAATCTTTGTGCAACAATAAAAATGGAAGATATGAAAGCATCAGAGGAATAAAACCGTAGAGCATCAAAGAGAGATGCACGGCACGTACATTTGTAGGATTAAGCATCTGTGAATTAATTGTAATGCCTAAAAGGTTCAAAGAATAAAGGAATCCAAAAGAGAGCCCTATGATAAAAAAGAGCAGTGAAATATAAAAATGTTTTTTAATTGTAGTTTGAAATATGTCCATCATTCATCTCGTAAATAGTATCGGCGTTTTTCGCCTGTTGCAAGTCGTGTGTCACCACGACAACTGTTATGTGGTCTCTTTCTGCTATTTTCTTTAAAAGCGCAAAAACGTTCCTTGAGTTTTTTGAGTCTAAATTACCTGTAGGCTCATCCGCAAAAATTACTTTTGGATGATTTGCCAAAGCCCTTGCAATGGCAACTCTTTGTCTCTGCCCACCTGAAATCTCATACGGATAGCGCTCACGCAGTGATTCTATTCCGAGTTCTTCTAAAAGCGTTTGTACGCCGGCTCTGTTTTTTTTATCTATGGCAAGTGTAATATTTTCATACACCGTTAAATAGTTGATGAGATAGTGAAATTGAAAGATAAATCCGATATTTTTTCTTCTAAAGTTGTCTATTTTCTTTATTCTTTTTGTGTCATTTCCTATAATCTCCACACTACCCTGTGTAGGTGTTAAGAGTGTTGATAAAATAGAGAGCAGGGTCGTTTTTCCACTACCACTTTCACCTACAATCGCTACAAATTCTCCCTCTTGCACCGAAAAATTAACAGCATGTAAAGCCTCATCACTGCCATATCTGTGTGTGAGTGATTTTGCTTCTATCATCATCTTAATTTCCTCTTTGAATGAGCGTAACAGGATCGACTTTAAGAGCTGTATACACTGGAATTAAAGAGCCTAAAACCGTCATAACTACGGTTGCGATAAAAACAGAGACCGCAAGCTGCACATCGATGCTGCCACTGACATAACCTTGGAATTTGTCAATGTTTTTTATAAATTCCAGAGCTACAACAGAGACAAAATATGCACTCACAAAAGAAAAAAATCCTGTGACAACTCCTTCTAAAACAATGAGTGAAGCAATTTTGGCAGAAGAGATGCCTAACGCTTTCATAATGCCAAACTCATCTTTTCTCTGCAGTACCGTAATACTCATAATTGAGCCAATAGCGATAAGCCCCATCACAAAAGCAATGAGAGAAACAAGCGAAGATGAAGTGTTGATAATTTTAAACTGGTTGTAGTGATTCACAAAGTCTTTCGTTGATTTTACGGCAATGTCTGCATCGAGTTGTGTAATATATTTCATAATCGTCTGAGAATTTTGTGCAAGATTTATATTGACATAGAGCATAGAAGCCGACTTATTAAAAATTGCAGCGGCATCTTCTAAATTCATAACCACGCCACCATTTTCAAAACCGATTTCACTACGAAAAACACCGCTAAGTACAAAACTTTTATTGGCAATATGCGGCTCTTTTTTGTTTGTCAATGCTTTGTAAATGGAAGTACCGACAAGCACTTCACCCTTTTTAGGATAATGTCCAGATTCCAATTTATATCTTGAATAAAGATTTTTTGAAACACCATAAACAGCAACGATGGGCAGAGACTCCACAGGACTTGCTCCGACAATAAGCGCGGAAACACGCTTCACCCCTGCGATTTTTTCAATCTTTGGCATCAATTGCGTGTCTACATTACTAAAAAAAGTATCGGAAATATTTTTTTGTGTCACGATGATATCACCGCTACTTTGCAAAATATTGGAATACATCGAGATAACACCATGAGAGATGGCACTGATGAGAAAAATAGCACTGATGGTCACAACAAGACTGAGATAAATCAAAGCAGTCTTCACTCTGTTTGCCCGCATCGCCTTCAATACAGTCGCTAATAACATTCACCCTCCTCTTTGGAGTTTGAAGTATAAGAGAGTTTTGTGAAGATTTAATGAAGATTAGATTGGAAGGATTAAAATTGCCCTGCTGCCTTTTTCTATTCCTTCACTTTGTATAAGCAAATCACCCTGTAAAAGTTTGGCAAGTTTTTTACTAAGAGAGAGTCCCAATCCTGTTCCTTTGTACTTTTTTTGTATTTTATGATCTAGCTGTGCGAAATCTTGAAACAGTTTTTCTACATCCTCTGCTTCAATACCTATGCCTGTGTCACTAATGCTCAGTTGCAACTCTTTTGTATCCAATGTTTCCAGTCGAATTTCAACTCCGCCTTTTTCTGTAAATTTTATAGCATTTGAGAGAAGATTTATAATGATTTGTTTCACAAAATAGGGATCTGTAAAGATGCTTTCTTCCTTACATCTTTGCATATCAAGTGAAATTGTGAGATTTTTCTGTTCCGCCAGCGGCGTGAGCATACTTACAACATTAAAAAGAAGCTCTTTTATATCTACCGTTTCATAATGGAGTTCCATCTTCCCTGCTTCTATCTTGGCGATGTCCAAAATACCGTTAATCATCTCTAAAAGATAGCTTGCCGAATTTTCAATATTGCCGATTATTTCCATCTGCTCCTGTTTTAACTTTTCATAAGTAATAAGATACTGTGTAAATCCAATAATAGCATTCAACGGTGTACGCAATTCATGACTCATATTGGAGATAAATGCCGATTTCGCCCGTGATGCCTGTGTGGTTGCATTAATAAGTCGAATTCTCTCAAGCTGTAGTGATATCATCGTTGCAATGGAGGTATAAAATCGCAACTCATTTTCACTAAAATCTTCTTTGTCAAAGAGAAGCGTACCATAACACTCTTTCGTATTTTTCTCAAAATTTGTTACATATATCTGTGCGCCTTCACTCTTTTTCTTTTCAAAATAAATGGGCTTATCATCTGTTAGATCTTGAATTTTTTCTATGGAAAGTTCTATGCACTCTGTTTCACTTTTTGTCTGAATAATAGCATTGAAAATACTAATAAGCTCTATAAAACGCTTTAGACGCAGTTTATTCTCTGTTTCAAGTTTTTCCAAAGCGGTGTCAGTGGTTGCTAGAAGTTCATTAAAAGCATCGCTTAGTTTTGCGATCTCATCTTTTACATCCAAATGAATGGAATGTTTATAATCTTTTTTGTGTGTAATATCCAAGACACTCTCTGTCAGCTTTTGCAATGGTCGAATGATTTTTTTAGCACTCACAAAAGAGACAAGGACAATCAGTAAAACAGCGATGGGCAGCATTAAACTCATAAAATTTATAAAATCATATAAAAAATCGAGTGCTTTTTCTTTTTTAATAACATTTACATAGTACCAGCCCTTTAAAAAATGTGAATGAAGCCGCTTATAGACTATGAGGTTTTTCTTTGTTATCAGACTGCCTTCTCGGCCTTGAAGCAGCAGATGACTTTGCTTATGCTCTCCTACAATATAATGACTTTTTTCATTCAAGAAATAACCATAAATATTTTTCCCCTTGGCTGTCAGATTTGCAAGATTATTCAGATTGTATTCTAGAAGCATATAACCCAAAAATTTGTGATTGAAACTGGCGTAGAGCTTTGTGTAAAAGATGAGATTATGTCCTTGCATAAAAAAATTCTGCTTTTTTTTTACTGCCGCTTGCAATGCATGTAAATATTTGTAGCGGCCTTGAAGATTATGTTCTGCAGAAGATGTGACATAGTTAAAAGAGGGATCTATAACGACAAACTCCAACTGAGCATGCATATCTTTTTTCTTTTGCAATAGCAGTCTTGCAAGTCGTTCATCAATATCACCAACGACAACATCATCAACAACATCTAATTTTGAAAGAAACTGTAGTTCTTTATCAGCACGCAGAAGTCTGTTTTGTGCTGTAGAGATGACACTTTGAATATTTTCAAACTCTCTTGAGAGAATATTTTGGGTAATTTTATCATGCGCATAAAAAATAAGATAGAGATAAACAATAGCAAAAGGAACAAGTCCTACGATTAAGAAGGCAGTAAGGAGTTTTTTTTGCATTAATCACTCCACCTGTATATGATTTTTACATTTTCTTGAGATGAAAAGTTTTTCTCGGGAATATAGCCCAAAGCCCCTTTGATCTTTGCCACAAATTTTATCATACTTTTAGAAGAGTGCATCACAAGCGGAGGTCGTACACCTTCGTAGTGCTGCATTATCCAAAATTCTCTCAAACGATTTCTTGACATCTTTAATATCTCTTTTTCAAAAGATTTTCGAGCAGCATCTTGTACATCTAAATTTACAGGAATTAATTTCACATCCCTAAAATAACGATGCTTTTTGAGATAAATCTGTTTGAGATAAAGACGCGAAATATTTGTCAGCTTCAGATCTTTATTTGCTATAAGTACATAGCTGTCAGCTTGTAGCAGTAATGCAGAAAAACTTAGAAATAAAAAAAATCTTTTCATTAGAACATAACCGAGAAAGAAGTAAGGAATTTATCCAATGCTTTATTACTGTGCACTTGGTATTCTACTTTGAACGCTACAGGATACACTGGTCTATATGTATATCCAAAAACAGCACTCGTGTCTTTTTTGATGCCATTCTCAATATCTATTTGTGCATTATAATGCTCAAGTCGAAGCACCGGATAATGGTGTGAAGCGATTTCGTATGTTGCTTGCAGATAAGTTGAAAGTTTTACCGCGTCCTCTCTGTTGTCATCTCTATGGCCAAGTCCACCCATCACTTTTATAGTATCATTATCATAAAGAAAGCTCAGGTATCCATAGTAGTTATCAACATAAGCTTGTGTATGATTTTTTTTATGAAAATAGCCTCCATTGAGTTTTACGCTGAGATTGTCATAGCTATACTCCAAACCTAGACCAAAATGTTTTTTAATGTAAAAATTATTATACGCTTCATCTAGCGAATTATTATCTTGCAAAGTAATATTTACACTCACTTCTGATTGCGTGAAGAGATGATATTGCAGGTCTATACCGGTCGTATATTTAGGAAATACCACCCTTGCGGTAACAGGAGAGGATGTTGTGTCACGCAGGACATTAATGGGGGTAAGATTCCAATACCCTACATTAGAATTATATTTTCCAAAACGTGCCATAAAATTTTCATTTGCCGTATAATCCGCATAGAGTCGTTCAGCATAGAGTTTTGTATCTTTGGTCGTGGTTGTTTTACCATTGTCATATGTTTTTACATAGTAGTTTTTAAACTCCATCTCTGCCATATAAGAAAATTTATGATAGCTGCCATAACTTAGCAATGCCATATCGTTCAAACTTACTTTTTGCAAATCACCTTTGCTGTAACTGGCATAATCGAGAGAAAAATAGCCTCCAACATATAGAGGAGTATCACCAAGCTGATAGCCTTCACCAAGTTCATACTCTTTGGCAGAAACTATTGTCAACAAACAGATGAAAAGTAAAAATATTTTTTTCATAAAGAGCTACTTTTCAACTTTAAGAGTATAACCGATTCCACGTACCGTTTGAATAATATTATATTCACCAAGTTTTTTACGAATATTTTTAATATGCACATCCACAAGATTGCTATTACCAAAAGAGGCAAAATCTTTCATAATCGATTCATTGAGCTGATAGCGTGTCAAAATAACATTGTTATTTTGCAGTAGCAATTTTAAAAGGTCATACTCTGTTGTCGTTAAGTCCAAAGGAGTATTGTCTAAAAGAATTTCATATTTGAGCATATTGAGTTGCAGTCTGCCAACTTCCACCACAGAGCTTTTTTGAGAGGCTTCTCTGCGTGAAACAGCTCTTATGCGCGCTAAGAGTTCCACCATGGAGTAGGGTTTTGTAATATAATCATCTGCTCCGGTATCAAGAGCAGCAGCCATTTCCTCCGTGTCATTTTCACTTGTTATCATAATAATTGAGACTTCTGGAGCCAACTCTTTTCGACACTCTTGCAAGAGCTTATATCCGCTACCGTCACCCAAGTTCCAATCGAGTAAAATAAGGGCATAGATATTCTCTTCAATACATTCTTTTGCCTCTTTATAACTATACGCAAGCTCTACGCTCTGCTTTTCAGCTACAAGGGTTTTTTCTAAAAATGTGGCACTATCCTTATCATCTTCTACTATAAGTATATTCATTGTATTCTCATTTTATTATTTTTGATTATATCATTGAAAATCTTCATTAAATCTTCATATTAAAATACTACAGTATCAAAATGAAGATTCAATGAAGAAAAAGGGTGCAGTGTGGACAAAATACAGAGAGGTTTCAAATATTTTCCTTTTAAAACGATTGCATTACACCCACAAACTCTTGATGATTCACTTCAAGGTATAAAGATAATTCAACTCTCAGATCTACATCTACATCCAAGAGTCTCTCTATCTTATCTACAATCTCTTGTAGCACAAATTAATGCAAGGTGTCCTGATTTAGTAGTTTTTACCGGGGATGTCATTGAATGTAATGCCAGCAAACTTAAAAAACAACTGGAAATTTTTAAAAACATAGATGCGCTTACTTACTATGTTACCGGTAATCACGATATATTTTATGGAACAAAAAAACTACAAAAAATTCTAGAAGAAAATGATATTCTTTGCTTAGATAATAGACGCATTCACTTAAAAATACGAGGTCAGTTATTGCAACTGATTGGAGTAAGTGACAGATATAGTTTTTTAAGAGGGCACAAAAGAGCTCTTAACGAACTTTTCTCTACAATAGATAAAAATGTATTTACCATTTTACTCGCACACCAACCAAAAGATATAGAACATATCAAAGATGCAAGAGTGGACATACAACTCAGTGGTCATACCCATGGCGGACAAATTTTTCCTTTTACTTATCTCGTGAAGATGTTTCAACCCTATCTTTCCGGTCTGTATAAAAAGAACAAAACCCTCCTCTATGTAACAAACGGTCTAGGATATTGGGGGATTGGTCTTCGATATAAAGCAAACAGTGAGATTCCTGTTTTCACACTATCATAATTAGACTTCTCTAATCCCAAAGTACGCTTACTCCATACTCTTCATTTAAAATAATAGTTTTGGTGTAGTAGATTTTTTTACCATACTTTTTACTCAGTAGTTCAACTTCTAACCCCTGCTCGCTAAGCAGCTCACGCACCTCTTTATAGGAAAGCCATTTTCCATATTTTGCTAAAGAATTCTGCCAAATTCTAAAGTTACATGTAGACTCCTGTGTCACTTCAAACATCTCACCATCTTCTGTTGTCCAGTGTGCGTTTGAGCAGGCATAAAGTTTTACTTTTTTCCCTCGTACCTCTTTGTCACGCACCTCAATCTCACCATCCTCACAATAAGGGCATTTCCCCAATATCATAATTTCTCTCCTAACTTCTTTAGCTCAATTATAATAGTTTTTAAAAGAAGTGAAGTATTTTATTGCTATTTGACATATTTTCAACTGGAGATTTTAGAAGTCTCATCTTGTGTTATTTTTCCATTTTCACTAACATACTCTTTACCCCACTCATACATATCCATTAGCATTGGTTTAAGTTTTTCTCCAATCGGCGTGAGCGAATAGACAACTTTAGGAGGTATTTGTGCATAAACCTCTCTATTAATTATATTTTTTTCTTCAAGTTCTTTAAGTTTAATGGTCAGTGTTTTTTGACTTATTTGACTAATATTTTCACTCAGTTCTTTAAACCTTTTATCATCTTCAAGCAGATACCAAATAACTGCAAGTTTCCATCTGTCATTAAAAATATCCAATGTTACTGATACCGGACAGGTATATTCTTTATCATTTATATAATACATGTATATCCTTCGTATTAGTAAAATTATAACATATTTACCTTTAATATCTATTACTTACCTAAAGTAATGTAAGGGATATTAAAGTTTATCCAAGCTATACTTCTTTTATAAATTTACTAAAAAGGTTCTGTATGCACGATTTTACATATTATAATCCAACAAAAATAGAGTTTGGAAAAGAAAAAGAACATAATATTGGTGAGTATATAGGCCAATTTGGTATTAAAAAAGTTCTTCTTGTTTATGGTACTGGCAGTATCAAAGCAAGTGGATTGTATCAAAGGATTATAAATTCACTCAATAAACATGACATTATTTTTGAAGAACTTGACAATGTTGTAAGTAATCCACTCCTTAGCAGAGTAAACGACGGTATAAAAATAACCAAACTATCTGGTATAGAAGCTGTTTTAGGCGTGGGTGGTGGTTCTGTAGTCGACAGCGCGAAAGCAATCGCTGCAGGAGCTTTATATGAGGGAGATGTTTGGGACTTTTTCATCCATAAAGCACAAATAACACAGGCACTTCCAGTATTTACAGTAATGACGCTCTCAGCAACAGCAAGTGAAATGAATGGAAATTCAGTTGTTTTAAATGATGAAACGCAGCAAAAATACTCTATATCTTCTGTACTGCTTAATCCAAAAGTTTCTGTCATCAATCCACAGCTTATGGCAACAGTATCTAATGAGTATTTAGCGTATTCGGCTGTTGATATTATTGCTCACAGTATTGAGATCTATTTTACAGCGACAGATCATCCTAAATTTAATTCAAGAATTGTAGAATCGATTGTTAAAACTGTCATTCAAACAACAGAAATTCTTATAAAAAATCCAGATGACTATAATGCAAGAGCAGAATTTGCATGGGTAGCGATACAAGCACTTAATGGCTTAACACCTGCCGGTACAGCTGGGGGAAGTTTTCCAAATCATATGATAGAACATTCACTTTCTGCCTTATTTAATATAGCCCACGGAGCTGGCTTAGCAATAGTAATTCCTGCTTGGATGAAATGGTATAAAGAACAAAACAAACCTCAATTTGAGAGATTTGCAAAAAAAATATTTAATGTAGAGAATGCAGATGAGGGAATAAGCGACCTTGAAGCATGGTTTAAAAAAATTGGAGCACCGACGAGCCTTAAGGATGCTAATATCCCATCAAAAGCAATACCAGAACTTGCACAAAATGCACATGCACTGGCTAATGTTTGGGGTATAGGTGAAATATATTCAGCAAATGTTATTTCTGATATACTTGAAAAAGCATAATAAATAAACTAAAAGGATTAAAAAATGAAAAATAAATTTATGGAAGCAATGGATTTTCGTCATGCATGCAAAGTATTTGACAAAACAAAAAAAATATCTGATGAAGAGATGCACTATATACTTGAATGCGGAAGAAAATCACCCTCATCATTTGGTATGGAAGCTTGGAAATTTTTAGTCATTACTAATGAAGAGTTAAAAGTCAAACTCAGACCAGCATGCTGGGATCAAGAACAAATCACTTCATGCTCACACTTAGTAATAGTACTTACAGGAATTGATAGCGTCAAAGTAGAATCTGGCGAAGTTGAAAAACGCTTTGCCCGCCGTGATATGCCTAAAGAGTCTTTGGAGATGTATATGGGACTTTACACAAAACATTTGGCTCATACACTCAGCAGTGATGAAAACATTTACTGTTGGACTGCAAAACAGACTTACATTGCTGCTGCAAATATGATGACTGGCGCTGCGTTTATCGGTATAGATTCATGTCCTATTGAGGGTTTTGAAAAAGAAAAAGTTGAAGAGATTTTAGAACTCGATACAAGCAAATTTCAACTTGCAATGGTCTTGCCATTTGGTTACAGACTCAATCCACAGCCTGAACAAATCAGACTGCCTTTTGATGAAGTAGTAGAGTTTATAAAATAAGGATTTATTATGAGTATACTTTTTACACCATTAAAAATCGGGAGTATAGAAATAAAAAATAGGATCATTATGGCACCAATGACCCGAACTCGAGCTGTAAAAGGAAGAGTACCAAATGATTTGATGGCAACTTATTATGCACAAAGAGCAAGTGCAGGTCTTATTCTCACCGAAGCTACATGCGTCACTCCTATGGGTGTAGGTTATCCTGACACTCCAGGAATTTGGTCTAGCGAGCAAGTCAAAGGCTGGAAAAAAATCACTCAAGCTGTTCATGAGAAAGGTGGAAAAATAGTTATGCAACTTTGGCATGTTGGAAGAATTTCTCATTCAAGTTATCTTGGTGGGAAACTTCCAGTTGCTCCTTCACCAATCAAACCGGCTGGTCATATTTCGCTTATGAATCCGACTACACCCTATGAAACACCCCATGCCTTAAACATTGAAGAAATAAAAGAGATCATCGAAGCTTATAGGACTGGAGCACAGCATGCCAAAGAAGCAGGTTTTGATGGTGGAAGCATTGAGAACAGAGCACGCTTACTGTTAGAAGTAACTGATGTTGCAATCAGCGTTTGGGGTGCAGATAGTGTTGGTGTTCACTTATCACCCAGAGGTGATATGAGCGATATGGGAGACTCAAATCCTCTGGAAACTTTTAGCTATGTTGTAAAAGAACTTGATTCAAGAAATATTGCCTTTATCTTTACAAGGGAATATCAAGGCGAAGATAGTCTCTCACCAAAATTAAGAAAGTTGTTTAAAGGTACATTTATTGCCAACGAAAAGTTTACAAAAGAGAGTGCCGAGAAAGCAATAAAATCAGGACTTGCTGATGCTGTTGCATTTGGTATTCCTTTTATTTGTAATCCAGATTTAGTTGAAAGATTTAAAACAAATGCAAAACTAAATGAGCCTAATTTTGATACATTTTATGGTAAAAGTGAAGTTGGATATACAGACTATCGACTTAATTAACAAGATAGAAATCCACTATTTTCAACTTCGACTTAATAGAATACAAAAACGTTTAGGAAATCAACTATACAAACAACTCACGGAACTTTTTGAAAAAGCATTTTCACGGCATATGCAACCGGAGACAAAAGATCTCTTTAGAGGTTGTCTTTCGAGGCAATGAAGACGAGGTACTTTCATTTATGAAAAAAACAAAAATATGATACAATTTGTCTATGCAAAACAATTCCAAACAATTAAAGCTTTTAGATAATACAAATAAAATTTTTGAAGATGAGTTTTACAAATATGCCAAGCCTTTTGAGTATAAAAAGGGCTCATCTCCGTTTTATCCCGATGACCTGCTCAAATATTTTTATGTTGTTGTAGACGGCAAAATAAAAACCTATCAAATCAACTTTCAAACCAATAAAGAACAGACCATCTTTATTTACAAACGCGGTGACATGTTTGATGTCATCTCTCTGCTTGATCATCAAGCCCATGATGTCGTTTATGAGGTTTTAGAAGATTGTAAAGTTTTACAGCTCCCCATAGAAAGAGCTCGGTACTGGCTAAAAAATGACAGCGCCTTTAATCAAAAGTTTTTTCCTTATCTCGCGGCACAGATGCGGCACACTGAAGATCTTGCAACGGAGTTAGCACTCTACGATACAAAAGACAGACTCGTAAACCTACTGCTTGACAATCTCAACCCAGGCAAACATTTTAGATACAATCTCCTGCAAAACCTCTCAAATTCTGAAATCGCAAAACTTCTCGGCACTGTCCGCCATGTAGTCGAGCGCTCGCTCAAACAGCTCAAAGCAGACAATCTCATAGAGACAAGCAGGCGTAACATCAAAATAACCAATTTCAAAAAATTACGGGAAAAAGCTTCTCAAATACTACTTAAATAATAAAAATCTATTTACTCCATGTTAAAATAAAAGTTATAAAATTTAATTTGAAATTAAATGATGAAGGATTATAAAATGAAAAAAATCGTAACAAGTTTACTTCTTGCAACACTTTTAGGCACAGCAGCAAATGCAGCATCAAATGCTACTAGCCCTTATGATGCAGATTTTACAAAGATGAACCAATACTTTAACTCTTTAATAGAGTCACACCTCACAAGTGCAAAACTCAACAACATCGGATACCCAAGAATGGATATCTCAGACTCTACAAAAGAAATAGTAATTAAATTTGACCTAGCAGGGGTGAATAAAGAGAACATTAAACTCTCTATCAGTGATGACAAAATTTTAACACTTAAAGGTGAGAAGACAGCATCCAAAGAAAATAAGTCAAAAGATTATGTCAAAAAAGAGATTTTTTACGGCAGCTTTGAAAAAGCGATTCAACTACCTGAAAACATTGATGAGAGCAAACTCTCTACAAAATTTGAAAACGGAATTTTAACAGTCAGCATCCCAAAAACTGAGATTAAAAAACCAAAGGCAAAAGTTATTCCTATAAAATAAGAACTTTTTGCTAGAATTCGATTATGAATTCATATAGAGACAAGTTTAACAAAACCGTTACAAATACATTCTACTCAAAACTTCCTCAAGATGAACAGAAGTTCATCGAGGAGTTGGCATTCAAACAGAGATTTTCCCATCAGGAGCTCTTACAGATTATAAATATGGCCCGCGATTTAGAGATGTGGAATGAAGCACCTGTAAGTAAGATTTTTTCCGACCATCCCTCACGCAAGGTTGCCTTTGCAAAACTCAAAAAGAAATATGAAGCTATTCGCAATGCACCCAACTCCTATGAAGATTTTGAGCTCAAGAACATTCCAAAAGAGCAAAAGTATACGTTTAAAACAGAGGCTAAAGAGGGCTTTGGTCTGGGTCTCTGTCCGGTTGCAAGCGAAAAGACGCGCTGCTGTAATCTTCTCACCCTCGATGCAGTTGAGTCCTGCGGCTTTGACTGCTCCTACTGTTCCATTCAGAGCTTTTACAATCAAAACACTATCACCTTTGATGCCACTTTTACACAAAAGCTCTTAAATCTTCAGCTCGACCCAAACAAAACCTACCATATAGGAACAGGTCAGGCAAGTGACTCGCTGATGTTTGGCAATCGCGAAGGTATTTTGGATGCACTTTTTGAATTTGCCCGTAAAAATCCAAATGTTATACTGGAGTTTAAAACTAAATCGGAGAATATCAAGTACCTGCTTGAAAATGCAGTCCCTAAAAATATTTTCTGTACCTGGAGTCTCAACACCCCGACCATTATCGAAAATGAAGAGCACCTCACAGCTTCATTGGACAAACGCATCGCAGCAGCACGAAAACTCGCAGATAAAGGTGTAAAAGTGGGTTTTCATTTTCACCCTATTGTAGAGTATGTCGGCTATCTTGACGAATATCAAGCGCTATATGAAAAACTTATACTACAATTCGAACCTTCAGAGGTAGCCCTTGTCAGCTTTGGGACATTGACTTTTATAAAGCCTGTCATTAAGCAGTTGCGTGAGCGTGAGTTTCGCAGTAAAATCACACAGATTCCACATGAAGATGCAAGTGGAAAGACATCGTACCCCGAAGCGACAAAGATAGCAATGTTCAAACATGCGTATGAGAGTTTTAAACCCTGGCAGCAAGAAGAAGACAGTGTCTTTTTCTATCTCTGCATGGAACCCCATGAACTCTGGGCAAAAACATTTGGATATCAATATGCTACCAACAATGATTTTGAACATGCGATGCTCGCAGCGTACTGCAAAAAAATCGAGCAAGATTATTTAATTTAGGAATATTATGAATAACCAGACAAAACAAAACTATTTTTTATCACAACCACATCAACCCTTTTTCCTCCTGGGAATCAGCAATGCAATTGTCATGATGCTTATCTTTGCGCTTGCATATAAAGGAGTGGTGCCACTAGAAGTTGACAGTAGATTTTTTCATGTTTACAGCCTTATCTTTTTAGTTTTTACCAATGTTTTTACAGGATTCTTATTTACTACCTTTCCAAGATTTAACCAAAACGATGTCATCGAAAAATCTTACTATACAAAGATCTTTTACACCAATGTTCTGGGTTCGCTTCTTTTTCTTATCGGAGCACTTACGAATCTCTACCTCGTTATCTTTGCGATGCTTTTGCTTTTCACTGCACAGCTTTTCATCGTTATAAAATTGCAAAAGATTTTTTTAACGGGGCATGCACCGGATAAAACAGACTCTTTTTGGATTTTGACAGCACAATATTTTGGTATAGGCGGGCATCTGCTGTTTATCACAGCTATTGCTTTTAATCTTTTTGTAATCATCCCGACAGCGATCAATATCACCTTTTATCTTTACCTTATTTTTCTTGCTTTTAGTGTAGGACAGCGGATGATTCCTTTTTTCTCTCACTCATGGGCAGAGAAAAATCCAAACTTCATCAAAATCATCTTTGTGCTTTTTATCTTTAAGAGTATTTTTGCCTCTGCAGCTTTTCAAATCCCAGAGATTGTCATAGACATCATTCTTGCAAGCTATATGCTCAAAGAGTTTTTACGTTGGGATCTGCATCCATTGCGCTCACCATCCATTCTCTGGGTACTGCATCTCTCACTCTTTTGGCTGCCGACCGCTTTTGCACTCTCTGCTATTACACTTACAGCCGAGTTGGTTTTTGATACCTCTTTTTACTTTTTAAATATCCACCTGCTTGCCATTGGATTTTTGACAACAGTTCTCATCGGTTTTGGAACACGTGTAACACTCGGTCACGCAGGTATGCCGCCACAAGCAGACAAGTTTGCAACTTTCATCTTCTTCTTCATTCAGCTTGTTGTAGTGCTGCGTGCACTCTTTAGCATCAACGTCGCTTTTGGATGGGGAGCAAACTTTCTCTTTGATATATCGTTCACAGCTTGGTTGCTCCTCTTTTTACTCTGGGGCGGACGCTATGGGAAAATTCTCATTTTTGGTAAAAGAGCTTAGTTTATTCTATAAACCTGATCTGCTCTGTTGCCGTCTTTGATGATTTTCACTCTGTCGCCGACAAGAAAATTTTTCCCTTTAACAACTACGACGACATCTCTGCCATCATCAAGTTTCACAGAAAGTTCTGAAGCATTTGCTTTTGCAGCTTGACTGCCTGCATAAGCACCACCCAAACCACCTGCTAAGGTTGCAAGAGTACTTCCTCTTCCCTGTCCAACCATAGAACCAAGAACAGTACCGACAATAGCACCTATAAATGTTCCTGTACCGTTATCGCTGATAACAACCGGTCGTATACTTTGCACTGTTCCGATTTCATAGGTTTTTATCTGCTGATAAGAATCTCCACTATACTCTGGCCCACTATTTGTCGCACACCCTGTTAAAATCAACATTGCCGTTAATGATGACGCTACCAATATTTTTTTCATAACTACTCCTTTGCAGTACTCTTACTATCCTATTATAACCCAAAAATGTTAGCAGTTTGTTAATACATCAACATATCTTGATGTATTATAAATATTTAGCTATACTATCGAAAATTTTGGGATTATAAAAAAGGATATTTCTACCATGCTTACTGCTTCACTCATATTTTTCATCACCCTCGTTTTCGTTATCTGGCAGCCGCGTGGCTTGCAGATTGGGACAGCTGCTATTATCGGGGCCATAGTTGCACTGCTTGTCGGAGTTGTAAACTTTGACGATGTTGTCGTCGTTTTTAATATCATCTGGGATGCAACGCTTGCTTTTGTCGGCATCATCATCCTCTCTATGGTACTTGATGAAATAGGTTTTTTCGAGTGGGCGGCGTTAAAAATGGCAAAGCTTTCAAATGGCAACGGAAGATTAATGTTTTTCTACTCTATCATTCTTGGTGCAGTCGTTGCAGCCCTTTTTGCAAATGACGGCGCAGCTCTCATTCTCACGCCAATTTTACTCGCAAAGATGAAAATCCTCAAGCTCAATACAAAAACAATTTTAGCATTTTTACTCGCAGGCGGCTTCATCAGTGACTCCGCTTCCCTTCCTTTTGTCTTCTCAAATCTGACAAATATTGTGACAGCGGACTATTTTGGCATAGGTTTTATCACTTTTCTTTCAAATATGATTTTACCTTATCTTGTGAGTGTTGCTGCTTCCATGTTCTTTTTGTTTCTCCTTTTACATAAAGACATTCCAAAGAAAGTTGACATCACACTTCTACCTGACCCAAAATCTGTTTTGAAACATTATGGACTTTTTAAATTTTCCTGGTTTTTTCTTGCATTTTTACTCGCAGGCTATGCCATTGGTGACATCTACCACATTCCCGTCTCTGTTTTTGCTTTAAGCGGAGCTATCATCTTTTTACTTATTGCTTCACGCCTCAAAGCAGTGCATGCAAAAACAATCATCAAAGAAGCTCCTTGGCAGGTTGTCTGGTTTTCACTAGGTCTGTATGTCGTTGTGTATGGACTCAAAAATGCCGGTCTGACAGATGAAATAGCCCAAGTCCTAGAGTACCTCAACACACAGAGTCAAACTGTCGCAATCGTAGGCACAGGTTTTATTGCCGCAGGGCTCTCAGCCGTCATGAACAATATGCCGACAATTATGATTATGGATATTTCCCTGCATGATATCTCAAACCAATCGATGATATATGCCAACATCATCGGCTGTAACCTCGGACCAAAAATGACACCGTTTGGCTCACTTGCCACTCTGCTTTGGCTGCACTCTTTAGAGAAAAAAGGTGTACAGATCTCTTTCTGGTCCTACTCAAAATTCGGACTTATCATCACACCTCCGGTATTACTCATAGTGCTTTTATCTCTTAGCTATATGTAAATTAAAATATATATTTTTGTGACTATTTATGATATACTACTTTTTTAAATAAAATGAAAAAAATAGTACTAAGTACTTTATTAGCAGGACTAATGTTCTCTCCTGTAATGTTATCTGCAGCAGAAACAGGTAATTCAAAATCAGACCTATACGTTGGTCTCGATGTAGGTAAAAATAGCAATACTTTTACAGTAGACACTGGTTCAGCATCTGGAGATATTGATATTGACAGTAAATACCTTAAATTAAAATTTGGTACAGTAAGTGAAAGTGGATGGAGACTTCAAGGTTATTTTTCAAGTGAAAAATATGACGAACCACTTTTTGATAATACTCATGACAGACTCAATGAACTTGGTGTTGATGTTATAAAAGGTTTTGCTATTACACCAAAATTTTCACCATTTATTCAAGTAGGTCTTGGCTATGGTTGGATGAATGTTGATGGCTATGATACAAGTTCTTTAAAAGAATTTAATTTAAAAGCGGGAGCTGGTCTTATGTACTCAATAACAGATATGTTTGAAGTACTTGCAGGAATTGATTTTCAAGCAAAAAGATGGTCTGATATCAGTAATGGCTCAACAACAGCTACAATAACTGAAACAAGCAGAAAATTCTATATAGGTACAAACTTCCATTTCTAAAATTCTGTGGATATGGTTTTTATAAATCATATCCCTTATCTTCCTTAACTAACCCAAATATTGCTATAATGTCATACTTTAAAAAACGGAATTACCAATGAACAAAACAATCAGCCCCTACTTAGAGCTGGGAAAAATAAACACACTTCGCGTCGACAGAGAGACACCTCACGGTGTTTTCATTATGGCAGAGGATGGCAATGATGTCCTCCTTCCACAGGCTTACACAATAGAGACAATGGTAGAAGACTCTCTTGTAGATGTTTTTCTCTATACAGACTCCGAAGACAGACTCATCGCGACAACACTGACTCCTCACGCAATGCTCGATGAGTTTGCACTTTTAGAGGTCGTCGATGTAGCACCTTTTGGTGCTTTTATGGACTGGGGACTGCCTAAAGACCTGCTCGTGCCAAAACAGCTGCAAAAAACTCCTTTTGTTGTTGGTGAAAAGCGCTTTATAAAAGTCATTTATGATGAGAGAACACACCGTTTGGTCGGCAGTGAAAAGCTCGGTGACTTTTTCGACAAACATCCAAAAGGACTTTCACCTCATAAAGAGGTCGATATCCTCGTCATCGCAAGAACGCCGCTTGGTTACAAATGCATCGTCAATGACAAATATGAAGGGCTCATTTATCATAATGAGATCTTTGAGAACATAAACCTCGGGGACAAAAGAAAAGCCTATGTTAAAACTATCCGTAAAGATGGGAACATCGACTTGAATCTCAGAGCAGCAGGAAAAAAACAGAGTGCCTCTTCAGCGGATAAAGTCTTAGAACTGCTCAAAGAAAATGGCGGCATTATGCCCTACAACTACAAAAGTGATGCAGAGCTTATCAAGAACGCTTTTGGACTGAGCAAAAAAGAGTTCAAACGCTCGCTTACAAAACTGCAAGACGATGGTACAATAGAAGTCAAAGATACAGGTATCTATCTCAAGGATTAGCAGATGGCAAAAAAGAAAAAAGCAGTTGAACTGACCCAAAAAAAGCTGGAGTTTACAGAGAATGATATAACGTACAAACTCATACGTTTCAAACCTGAAAATATGACGCTCGATGTCATCCGCTATGAAAACGGGGAAAAGTTAGGGGAATTTAATATCTCTTTTGCCCATCTTCCTAAAGCACTTAAGAAAACAATCAAACCAAACTAACTATAATATTTCAATTAGATAACAAGAAGGAATATTATGGCAGACTCATATTTGGACACTACCCCTGATGAAAATGGATTTTTCGGTAAATATGGAGGTTCATTTATCCCTCCGATGCTAGAAGAACCTTTCGCCCAAATTCAAAAAGCATACCAAGAGTTGAAAAATTCTCCAGAATTTATAAAAGAGTTAAAGTATGTCCGTAAACACTATCAAGGACGTCCTACCCCTATCTCTTTTGCAAAAAACCTGACGGAGCATTGCGGTGGAGCAAAGATATACCTCAAAAGAGAAGATCTCAACCACTCCGGGGCACATAAATTAAACCACTGTATGGCAGAAGTCATTCTTGCAAAACATCTTGGCAAGAAAAAAGTTATAGCCGAGACCGGTGCCGGGCAACATGGTGTTGCACTGGCTACGGCTGCAGCATATTTTGGACTTGAATGTGAGATACATATGGGTGAAGTAGATATTAAAAAAGAGCATCCAAATGTAGTGCGTATGAAAATACTTGGAGCAAAAGTCGTCCCTGCCACACATGGATTAAAAACACTCAAAGAGGCTGTAGATTCTGCCTTTGAAAAGTATATCGAAACGTATGATGAATCTCTTTACTGCATTGGAAGTGTTGTAGGTCCCCATCCTTTTCCTATGATGGTGCGAGATTTCCAGTCCATTGTTGGATTTGAAGCAAAGGAGCAGTTTATGGAGCATGAGAATGCACTTCCTTCTGCTGTTGTAGCTTGCATTGGCGGAGGGTCGAATGCTATGGGTATTTTTTCAGGTTTTATAGACGATGATGTGGAACTTTATGGTGTTGAGCCGATGGGAAGAGGTGATAAAATAGGGGAACATGCCGCAACACTGACTTACGGCCAAGAGGGTGTGATGCATGGCTTTAACTCCATAATGCTCAAAGATGAAAATGGGGAACCCGCTCCTGTCTACTCTATAGGGTCTGGGATTGACTACCCTTCTGTCGGACCCGAACATGCCCATTTAAAAGATATAGGACGCACGCAGGTAGGCCTGTGTAATGACAAAGAGGCAGTCGATGCTTTTTACAAACTCTCTCAACTAGAAGGTATCATCCCTGCGCTCGAATCCGCTCACGCAGTTGCCTATGCTATGAAACTTGCAAAAACACTCGGTAAAGAGAAAACGATTTTGGTAAATCTCAGTGGAAGAGGCGATAAAGATATAGATTTTGTTGTAGAGAACCATCCTATACCTCACGCAAAGTTTTAGGCATGCATGAAAATATTCAAAAAGCGGCGAGTGTTGGAATTGGGTATTAGGCTTGATAAATAAGGATATAGAGAGAGATGAATCTCTCAATGTTGCTTTGAAATTTTGTATGTATAACTTAATGAATCAAATTAAGGATATACAAGGAGAATCGTAGGTATCATTATAGTAGCTAATTGTTACAAAAGTGTTAACGAAAAAAATAATCTTTTAATAAACAAAGGATAGATATGAAAAAATGTAGTACACTTCAAGAAGTACGTGACGAAATTGACAAAATTGACACAAAGCTTGTTGATTTAATCTCTGAGAGAAGTCACTTAATACGTCAGGCAGCGGCTTTTAAAAACTCTGTTGATGAAGTAAAAGCGGAAGATAGAATTGATGATATCATGCAGCGTGTACGTAAACGTGCCATAGAATTAAACATAAATCCAAATATGATAAGTGATCTTTTTACTATTATGATTGATGAGATGGTAGAAACGGAAATATCCGAATTTCGTAATGATGGGAAGTTTTAAGATCTAAACAGGTGTATCACTACACCTATTTAGATTATTTGTATCTATAAGTGATACGACCTTTGTCAAGTGAATATGGAGTTAGCTCCAGTTTAACACGGTCTCCTGGAAGTATTTTGATATAGTGCATACGCATTTTACCTGCGATATGACATAAGATAATATGTCCATTCTCTAATTCTACACGAAAAGTTGCATTTGGCAAAGCCTCTATAATCTTGCCGTCAACTTCAATAACATCTGCTTTAGCCATTTTAGTCCTTTAAAGATAAAATTTCAGCTTTACCGTCAATAACTGCGACAGTGTGCTCATAATGTGAACCGCGTAAACCGTCGGTACTAACAACATCCCAGCCATTATCTAAGATAACAGGCTTTGATTCCTTTTGACATATCATCGGTTCCAAACAAAAAACCATTCCATTTTTTATTTTCGGGCCCGCTTTTGGGTTGTTTCCTTCAAGATAGTTTGGAATTTCCGGTTCTTCATGCGGTTTTTTCCCGATGCCGTGTCCACAAAAGTTACGAAGCGGTATAAAACCACGTTCTAAAATAAACTGCTCCATTAAATAAGAGAGTTCTTTAAAACGCATACCCTGTTTGATATTTTCAATCGCATAGTAGAGTGTATCTTTGGAACATGCGATTAAATCTTTGTCCTCTTGAGTAATCTCCCCAACACCTACGCTGATAGCAGCATCGCCAAACCAACCTTCAAGCTCTGTTCCGATATCGTAACCGATAACATCACCCTCTTGAAGTTTGTAATCACTTGGAATACCATGAATGATAACTTCGTTAAGGGAAGTACAAACAGCATTAGGAAAGCCATAGAGCCCTTTAAAAGAGGGTTTTGCACCATGAGAACGGATATAATCCTCTGCCATAGCGTCCATCTCTTTTAAACTCATACCGACTTTTGTATTTTCTTTGAGGAGGTTTAGTGCACCGCCAACAATCTTGTTAGCAGCGCGAAGTTTTTCAATCTCTTGAGGTTTTCTAAGTGCAATAGCCATTGCTATAGACCAACCGCACTTAAAGTTTCATATTTACTCATATATATCTGAGCCTCAATTTTTCTCATTGTATCGAGTGCAACCTGAACAACGATAAGAACCGCAGTACCACCAAAGAAGAAAGGAACACCCATCCCTTTAATGATCATAAACGGTAGTGTCGCCACAAGTCCAAGATAAAGTGCACCAGTAACAGTCAAGTTACTCGCAGTTGTGTTTAAAAACTCTTTTGTTGCATTACCAGTACGAATACCAGGAATGAAACCACCCTGACGTTTCAAGTTGTCAGCAATGTCTTTTGCATTAAATGTAATACTCGCATAGAAGAATGCAAAGAAGATTACAAATATAAAAGTTAAAAAATTAAAAAAGTATCCACCAGGATGCAAGAAATCTGCAATGGCCTGAACTGTAGGATTTGTACTACTACCTAAAACTGTCATAGGGAACATTAAAATTGCCGAAGCAAAGATAACAGGAATAACACCCGCAAGGTTCACTTTGATAGGAATGTAGTTCATAACACGTTTGTTTTGGTTTTGCATCATCGTCTTTTTCGCATAGGTAATAGGAACACGACGCTCACCAAGTTCAACGTAGATAATGATGCCCACCGTTGCTAAAACAAGTACCATAATAGCAATAACTGTAATAAAACTCATAGCACCAGTATTTACCATCTCTACTGTCTGACCGATGGCTCGTGGAATCGCAGAAACGATACCCGCAAAGATAATTAATGAGATACCGTTACCAATACCGCTTTGTGTAATCTGCTCACCAATCCACATAAGTAACATCGTACCAGCTAACATTGAAACAGCTGAAAGCATAATAAATGTAGAATGATCTGCAAGAATAGCACTGTTTCCACTCGGTCCTGTTAAGCTCTGTAGTCCAACACTTACACCAATCGCTTGAATAACCGTAATAACAATAGTTGCATAACGAATAATCTGCATATACTTAGTCATACCGTCACGCTCTTTTTTCATCTGACCCAAAGTCGGGAAAGTTGCAGCAAGAAGTTCCATAATAATGGAAGCCGTGATATAAGGCATAATACCAAGTGAAATGACAGATAATCTTTGAATAGCATTACCGCTAAACATATTCATAAGTCCTAATGCGTCTGATTGATGTGAGTTGAAGAAAGAAGCAATAACTGCAGTATCTACGCCTGGAACTGGCACATAAGCCAGAAGGCGGTAGATAAATAAAAACCCGATAGTAATAAGTATCTTATTTACTAGATTTTTATTCACAACTAGTTACCTGTTGTTGTAACGTTTTCGTCTTTAATTTTCGA
>Ga0256829_1000437_pt1 | contig 42915 bp, 44 predicted proteins | sample 131447metaG_FD_185979 | JGI IMG/M metagenome (GOLD analysis project Ga0256829, IMG submission 185979) | Hydrothermal vent microbial communities from Lau Basin, Pacific Ocean - 131-447 | ecosystem: Environmental > Aquatic > Marine > Hydrothermal vents | place: Pacific Ocean: Lau Basin | collected... | reverse complement strand
CATTGTAAGCATACTTTCAATGGTTTTCGTATTGACAACAATAGTGTCATTCATAAAGTCAACACTAGGGGCACCAGTATAGAAACTCATCTGTATCCAACTCAACATATCATTAGAAAAAGCTTTAAGTGCCTCTTGACCATCCACAGCCTCACTTAATGTAAGTTTCAGACCCTCATTTGATGCTTGAAAATCTTCAAGCATCAACTTCAAAATAAGTCTGTTATTTGCATTATCATCAACAATAAGTATCTTCATCTTTATCTCCTATAATCTTTTTAAAAGCTCTTCAACGCAACTTTTATAATCTTTCATACCTTTTGAGCGTTTCTCATCTAAAATGATGGGAGATCCTGACTCAAATTGTTGTGCCAGTTTTATATCTATACCTATAGGTGAGAGGAGTTTTTCCTCTCCAAATGATGTTTTCACCTTAGCTAAAGATTCACGATGCTCTACTATGTGAGGGTTGTACATAACTGGGAGTATAGAAACATCTGCCAACTCTCTACCCACATCTTTTGCACTTTGATATACAGCACGCATCATCTGCCCAACTGCTACTACACCGAGGTGATGCGGAACAAAAGGTACTACCACAGCATCAGCTACCTCAAGTGAATTTTTAAGAAGTGCATCAAAGGTTGGAGGTGTATCAATGACACAATAATCAAAAAACTCAGCTATTTTCTCTCTTTTAAACCTTGACTTTAATACACCCCTCAGGTCTGAATACTCATACACATCAAAAAGTGCTAGTGCAGGAGAGAGAGTAAGGTTAGGATGCACAGTAGGGATAAAGGTCTCACTTAAAGTTTTCCCTTCAAAGATAGAATGCACTCCAAGATCTTCACTTGGCTCACAACCAACACCAATAGAGGCATGACCTTGAGTATCTAAATCAAGGAGAAGCACTGAATTTTTTTTGGCAAGTCCACTTGCTATATTGACAGCAGTAGTTGTTTTTGCACTGCCACCTTTACGATTACTAATTACAATTGTTTTCACTCTCTACAAATCCCTTTAATACTAACTCAAATGTTTTTATCTCTTCTGCGAAAGAGTAAGATGCACTATAATTCATTTTGTATGCCATGATGAGTTGTAATACAGCTAAATGTATATCATCGCACTCTTTAAAATCAAATTTTATCTCCGTAGAAGCTTTTTCCTGAAGATACTCTCGTAGAGGTATCACTTCATCTTCGTAGATTACAGCTGAAAATTTTGCTTTTTCTCCATCGTATGCTATTGCCATCTTATCCCCTTTATTTTGGTAATCTTAGTTCTGAGATTACATTGATTAAAACACCATTTAGGTCTAAAACACCACTAAACTCTAAAAATTCGCTAGAACTTTCATCATCAGTATCCATTATTTGCGAGGCATCTACATGAGCTATATCATCTATTGCATCCACTTTGATAGCAAAAATTTTTTCTTTTGACTCATATATGAGTAACTTTTGCAAGGAGTTGGATACCTTATCCATTTGCGACATAAAAGAGTCAATGATACCCAATGTGTGCTTATATGTATTTTGCATCTCCGTCTCAAATAACATTTTAGCTTTTTGCTTATCCTGTACAGAAATATCAAGAAGTTCTCCACCTTTGATATGTAATTGTTTATGATAATCACTTAGTTGATTCAATAAAATAGCGATATCATCATCATAAGAAGTGAAATTATCTATCCACTTCCCAAGTTCACAATGATGGGGATTTACAGTCTTTGTAAATTCCACTCCCCTAAGCAGTGAATCTTCAAGTGCATCTAACCAATCAATATGTTCTTTTTTCAACCTTCTAAACAACTCAACAAGCTCAACTTCATAACTTTTCATCTCTATAAGTTTTCTAAAGTTCAACACTTTTACAATAGAATCTTCGTAGGACATAATCCCATCTATGTATTTGTGGGAGGTAGGAACTTGGGTGAGGTTTTCACCATGAACTATGCGTATAATATGCTCTATGCTTACTGCATATCTATTTTTAGCAACACTAAATACTATAAAATCAGTCATCATCTCTTCCTTATGCTACCTCAGAATCTATTTTTTCTTTTAAACTCGCTGAGATTCCCAGTAACCCTAATGGATCTATAGAGATGATAATCTGACCATTTCCAAGCAGTGCTGTACCACTAAAAAGTGGATGTGCTTCCATGATGCCAACCAATGGTTTTTGCACAACATCGAGTTGTCCTAAAAACTCATTGACAACAACAGCTAACATATTGTCTTTAATATTTAAAACAACTATGGAAAGTGGGTGGTCTTTCATATCTGTTTTATCAAGCATCGAGTCAATAAAAAGAAGAGGGATCACCTCTCCTCGGATATAGATAAATGGTTCATTATGTAGATACTCTATCTCATCGCTAGAGATTTTCACTGTTTCGCTCACACTCTCCATTGGGATACCATAATGGATATTGTCCATAAGAATATGAAGTAAAGAGGTAACAGCAAGTGAAACAGGGATACTCAGAGTGATAGTCGTTCCAATGTTTGCTTTGGTTTTGATACCGATAGTCCCGCCAAAATTCTCTATAGATTTTTTCACAACATCCATACCAACACCACGACCACTAAACTCAGTAATGGACTCCGCGGTTGAGAGACCAGGAAGAAGGACTAACTCTGCCATCTCATCTTCACTCAGTTTATCAATCTCTTCAGAAGTCATAAGACCTTTTTCTAAAACCTTATCTGCAACTCTTTGGACATTAATTCCTGCACCATCATCTATAATTTGGATGATGATTTTATCTGATTGGGCAAAAGCTGAAAGCTTCACAAGCCCATTACTTTGCTTCCCTTTTTTCTCTCGTACATCTGGCATCTCAATACCATGGTCAAGTGAATTACGCATAATATGGATCATAGGATCTGCTAACATCTCTATCATATTTTTATCGAGTTTAGTCTCCCCACCATCCATCTCAAGTTTCACTTTTTTACCAAGTTTTTTTGATATATCACGAACGAGTTTTGGGTATCTGTCAAACACATACGAAATAGGGAGCATTCTCATACCCATAATGAGATCTTGGAGTTGTTCTGAGAGGCGATTGATGAAGATATATTTTTCCATAATCTCCCTTTTTATCATATCGTGAGTCATACCAATCACATTGTCAGCCAAATATGGCAATGAGTTCTTAGCAACAAGAAGTTCCCCTACAACATTCATGAGCGAATCTATAGACTCTTGGTCGATTTTGACTGTTTTACCAACTACTGATTTTTTCTCTTCTTTCTTATGGGTAGTAGGTGTTGCTTTGGTTACAATTTTTGGTGTTGTTTTAGTTTCTTCTTTTAAAAATGGCGTTTTTTCTTGCACTTTTTCCTCTTGGACTTTTTGTGCTACAACTACTTTTTCCTCTTGAACTATCTCCTCTTTTTGTACCTCAACAAGTTCTTTACCAAGCTCTTTAGCAATAAAGTTCTTCAAATCCTCTTTCGTTTGGAAATCACTTGGAATATCTGGAAGATATTTTTTCATCTTTGCCAATATAGACTTTACTCGTTCAAAATCACTAGCAGTTTCTAAAAAGTCTAATGCTCTATACTGTTGCTCGTACATATTTTGTAAGATAAGCTCAATATGTTCATTTGTATCTATTTGAGACTCTTCATCTTCTTTTGGTGTTTCTTCGGAGGGTTGTTCAAGTGGTTTTGCCTGAGCTTGAGTAGTTGAGGCTAGATCACTAGAATATTTTTCTCCCTTATGAAGACCCTTGAAAAAACTACCCAACTTTGAAGTATCTTCATCTTTAATAAGCCCAGATATATCCAAAAATCTTTGAAGTTGTGCGTATTGGATAGTATCTTTACCTACTAATTCTAAAGAGTTCTTCACCTCATCAACGATTGTTTGTAGATCAAAATCATCCGCTATATCACTTAACTCTTTAAGGGAGTCTATAGGGTGACCACTATCTCCCATATCTACTTGCAACAAAGTATTGATATCTAATGCTAAAAGCTCCATCTCATCACTAAAGTTAAAAAGAGCCTCTTCTATCTCACCGTAAGTACCATAGACAAAAGCAACAAGTTGTGTTTTTAAAAGGAGTCCATCTTCATCTTCTGTACCACTTAAGATTGCCTTTGAATTTTCATTTGTCATGCAAGAACTTATACCTAGCACATTTTTACCTAAAAGAGAAAGTGCATAGATAGGGTCATTGCCATAGACCATACATGATTCATCTATGTCAAATAAAACACCATAAAAATTTTGTGTACCAACAAAATTCTCATCTATAGTGGTGTTATTAAAAGGTAGCTTGATAGAGGATGCACCAGACAACGAGTGTAACGGGAAGTTGATGATTTGTGATTTGTCTTCTAAGAGCGTAAATGGAAGTTGCCACTCTTGCTCCACTTCAACATCCTTACCCATTTGTTCATTGAGTGCTGCTACTATGGAATTTACACGCTCCTCATCTGCTTCTACAATGCCACCGCTTTCCTCTGCTGCTTCAATGAGGTTTAACACCTCATCAAAAGCATCATAAAGTGCTTCAATCATTGACTCAGCAAATTCTAGTTTTCCACCGCGTAACATATCGAGAAGATCTTCTGCATGGTGTGTAATCTCTTTGACCGATTCAAAACCAACTATACCACTCCCACCTTTAAGGGTATGTGCTGCACGAAAGACAGAGTTTAAAAGTTCAGGGTCATCACCACCAATACTCTCTATATTTTGATCAATAAACGAGAGATTTTCTCTTGCTTCACCTAAAAACTGTTCTAATAATGGATCCATAACTTCTCCCTACATCTCTACTAAGATATCAATATATGCTTTTAACTGCTCAGGTCTTATAGGCTTCGTCTCAAAAAGATTTGCTCCCACCTGATATGCTGATGCTTTATCTTCATCTTTTGCTTGCGTTGTTATCATGATAACTGGCACTCTCTCATGGTTTTTTTGTTTTCTGAGTTCACCAATGAAGGAGTACCCATCCATCACAGGCATATTTACATCTACTAAGTAAAGATCTACAATATTATCTAAACTTTTTTCCAATGCTTCCATACCATTTTCTGCTTCAATCACTTCTAAACCAAACGATTTAAGTATAGAGCCATGGTAACTTCTCACTGTTTTTGAATCATCTACAACCATAATCTTTGCCATAATATCTCCTAGAAAAATTCTATTTCATTCTCATCTTCATAAGTTAACTTACCAGAAAACGAATCTCTTTTTGATCTCGCTTCTAATAATGTTGTTTTTAACTTTTTTTGTAACTTATCCATACTTCCAGATACTACAAGCTCATCCGAGTGAAAAGCACTCTTAAGGTATAATACCTTCGGAAGTAAGTCCTTAGCTGAACTTGGTTCAAAGTCCTTGGGACTTTCAAGCAAATTCAGCTTCACTTTTTATTTTTGATAAACGAGTGTTCTTCCCATCTTCTTAGCGTTAAATACTGAAACAATCCTACTCATATACTCTGCATGACCTAAAAGTACATAACCTCCAGGGTTGAGCATATCATAAAAGGTCATTGCAACCTCTTTTCTTGAGGCATCATCAAAATATATCAACATATTTCTTGAAAATATTACATCAAATTTTCCAAGCTTACGCATCATCTGTTTATCAAAGATATTTGCTACTTGAAAATCCACAGTCCCCATCAGATCATCGCCAAGTTGATAACCTAGATTTTTCTTCACAAACCATCTCCCTAAAATATCTTTTGGTATTGCATGGACAGATCTCTCAGTATAACGAGCTTTTTGAGCTTTTTCTATAACTGTAGAGTCGATGTCTATACCAACCACCTCAACATCTCTTCGCTCTATCAACTCACCCTCTTCTACTATGTGAAGTATCATGGAGTATGGTTCTTCCCCCGTTGAACATGGTGAGGATAAAATTCTAAGTGGTCTATTTTTGGGCATGATTTTATCTAAATCTGGCAAGATGCTCTCTACTAACACCTCAAACTGATCTTTTTCTCTAAAAAAGTAGGTCTCATTTACTGTAACAGCATTCATAAGTTCTTGAAACTCTATTCCATCTTTATCATCAAAACGGAGTTTAAAAAAGTATTTTCTAAAATTATCAACTTCTAATTCTACTGCTCGTTTATCTATATATTTTGCTAACTTATCGTAATGTTTTTCCTTTTCAAGATGAATCCCACTTTTACGGTAGATAAACTCACCAATCTTTTCAAAATTTTCTGTAGATAAAAGATGTGCCATACCCTATCCTTCTATCATTTTGATCGCCCCATCAACGGCAAACTGTGCATAAACATCATCTTCAAATCTTGTTTTAAGTGCTTTAAGTAAAGGGATATCTTCCATCTCACCTATCTCACCCATATAATCAACTGCGGTCATCGCGACATTGATATCTTTCTCTTTTTCTAAAAGTTCAACTAACATCTCCCTAGACTCTGCAAAATCCACATCTCCTAGTACATTGATGGCAAAGATACGCAAATCTCTATCATCACCAATAAGAAATTTTACTATGTAATACTTGATCGCCGTACCAAAATTTCTCAGTATTGAGATGCCGAGATTTCTCACATAAGCATTATTTAACTTCAACAGCTCCATAATCTCTTCTACGGGAGCATCATCGGGATCCATATTTGAGACAACTGAGGCTACTTTTGTAGATATATTTTTTTCTACCTCCTCATGGTCGATGAGAGAGACTAAAAAACTACCACCATCAGGAAATTTACCAATCTCCTCTATGGCATAATCTTGCTTTGCAGAATCATCACTCTCTTGAAAGTATTCTATCGCTTCATTGAGCGTAGCAAACTCTGGCAGGTCATCTACAATCTGTTTTTGATGTTTTTTTATTAATGCCATACTAACCTCTACTTCATTGTCGCTATTTTATGTAAGATCTGTTTAAAATCCAACTGTTCACTCACACCACCATTATCAAAGGCAACCTTGGGCATACCATAAACTGTTGCACTCTCTTCACTTTCACCTATCGTATAAGAGCCTCTTTTTTTCATCTCAACCATTCCAAGAGCGCCATCATCACCTATCCCTGTTAAAAGCACCCCTACGAGTTGCTCTGGTTTAAAAACATCTATGGCAGAGAGCATCATCTCATTGACGCTTGGCATAAAGTAACCATTGCCCTTCTCTTTGTCCTCACGGATCACAATCTTACCAGATGTTTTTTTTGCGAAATTCATATGGACACCACCCCTAGCTACATAGATGTTTCCTGGAATGACTTCCATATTTGAGCTACTTTCATGAACGCTAAGTGCGGAGGAGCGATTGAGTCTTGTAGCAAAGGCTGCTGTAAATTTTTCGGGCATATGTTGGACAATGCAGATTGGGTACTTATAGTTCGCAGGCACTGATGCACAGATCTGTTCTATAAGACCAGGACCTCCTGTTGATGAACCGACAAGAATCACTTTTTGTATATCTTTAGAAGTAAGGCTTGTACTTTTTTCTTGTTGTGCTACTCTTCTCTCTCGCATCGGCTGCACTTTTTTGATGCGTTGGAGTCTTCGTTTAGGTATTCGTGCGAGTGATTTGACTTTTTGAATAATATCTTCAGTATTTTGAACTTTTCCAATATTCATAGTTCCTGGTTTAGATACATAATCTATAGCACCCAAATCAAGTGCATCCATTGTAATAGTTGCATCAGCCGTTGTCAATGAGCTTACCATAAGTATAGCTGATGGATTTTTCTCCATGATCTGCTTTACAGCTTCGATGCCATCCATCACGGGCATATTTATATCCATAGTGATGGCACTATAGTCAGTCTCAACTGCCATATCAACAGCCTCTTGACCATTTTTAGCTACATCTACATCAAAACCTATCTCAGAGACAATGGTGCTAAGTTGCTTTCTTACTAATGCTGAATCATCGACTATTAAAACTTTTTTTGCCATCTATCTTCCCTTACTTTGGATCATCTTCTCGATGTCCATCCTCATAACCAACTTCGCTCCATTTTCAAGATGTAATACATCTGTTAAAAGCTCATCTTCTTGAGGTTTTATATCTGTTTGATTTACTTTAAGTATATCACTTACACTCTCTACAACAAAACCCACTTTATCACCATCTATCTCTGTCACTATAATTTTAGAGTCTGCATCAGATTTCTTATTTATCCCTAAGATTTTAAATAAAGAAACAATGGGAACAATCTGCCCTCTAATGTTGATAACACCATCAATCTTTTTATCTGTCATCACAACATCAGTTGGTTTAACAGAGTCTATGATCTCAGCTACTTTATCTACCTCAAAAGCATACTCTTTATCTTCTAACTTGAAGATAATAAACTCAAGAGCATCTTCATCATCAAGAGTTTGAGATTCAAGCTCTTCTTTTGTATCGATATAAGATTCATTAACCTTAATCAAATCACATATTACACTATCGTCCAAGAAAGATATGAGTGAATTTTCATCATGTAAGACACCAGATATTTTACTTTTGTCAAATTCATTTCCCATATATTCTATATCTTTATCTAAAAAGTTTTTAATATCAACAATCTCATCTACTAAAAGCCCCACTGTCTTTGAATTGACCGTAGTGATTAAAATACGATTTTTATCACTTTTAAATTTTTCAAATCCATAATATACCCGTAAATCTATCACAGTTATCAAGTCATCTCTAAGGGTAATGAGACCTATAATCTCATCTCGTGAACCTGTTATCTCGGTAAAAGTAGTCTCTGCTAAAATAATCTCTTGTAAAAAGTCTATATCTATTGCAAAGCGTTCCCTAGACATCTTAAATATGAGAAATCTTCTTGATGGGGCTTCTACTATCTTTCTCTCTTTAGCTTTAGCTTCATGGATCTCTTTTGCCTTGATATTTACTTTTTTTATCTTTGCAAAGAGTGCATCAAGAGATAAAATCTGTACTATCAAATCTTTATGTTTATAGATAGCTATAACTGCATCATCAGCTCTATCTATATACTCAATATGCTCCTCTTTTATAGTGACTGTATTGTAAACATCACTCACAAGCAAAGCATTTACAGAGTGTTCGTTAGTTAAAGATAAAAGTCTTGAGAGATCATTATTCTCATCAACTTTTCCTATACCTAAGAGCATATTTATGTCCAAAATAGTTGCAATATTACCGCCCAATACACTTAAACCTCTAACCTCTTTTGGTCGGAGGGGAAGTGGCATAATATCAGGTACCCTAAAAATTTGATTTATATCTTGAGTTGATATTCCAAAATTCTCAGAGTTATTTTTAATAATTAAAATCTCTTGGATTTGCATTATTTATCCCTATCTGTTTGCATCAACCTTGTTGAAGTTCATCTGCCATCACTGCCAACTCTTCTACACCCTCACCTATGTGCGATACTGTCTCTATGATAAGTTCACTCGCTTTACGGGATTCCATCGCATTTCTTGCACTTAACTCTATTGCTTTTTGAATTTCATTGACACCAATATTTACTTGATTCATCCCCTCTAAGTTTTGATCATTGACAGTTTTGAGCCCAGTGTAACGGTCAAGCAAATCCACAAGCATATCTGTAATCTTTGTAATATCATTGATGAGAGTATCTATGTTTGACTGTTCACTTCCTTGAGAATCAAGAAGATTTGTCCAGTCTGTTTTTACCGTATCTATCTCTGAGTTCATTGATTCAACGATATCATTGATTTTTTCAGTATTGCTCTCAGAATCTTTAGCAAGGTTACGAATATCTGCAGAAACAACGGCAAAACCTTTTCCAAAGTCACCAGCTCTTGCTGCTTCAATAGAACCAGAGATTGCAAGCATGTTAAGTTGCACTATGGAGTTAGAGATGTTGCCCACTGTTTTATCTACACTTTTTGTTTCTTTGACTATGACATTGAGCTCAGTAGCGGCTGAGTTTCCTTTAGAGATAGAATCTCCAAAAGCTTCACGAATCTCTGTTACACTTGCTTTAACTACATTGAAAGAGACTTTTAAGATATCGAAATTTCTTCTTGCTATCTCTATGAGTTTATCTATGTCTTTTGCTGCTACTATTCCAGCATCGATGAGTTCTTTATTTGTTAGTGCACTTTGGTTTGTTGTATGTGAAGATGATTCTATCTGGTTAAGGGCATTTGTTACATCCTCTAAAGCTGTTTGGATATCTTCCATACTGCCACCAATAGTATCTGCTGAGAGTGCTATATCTTCAGCTGATTTCATAGTATCTGTTGAAAACTTTAACTCCTCTGCAAGAGATGAAAGGTCTTTGATGTCATCTTCTGTCTGTGCAAGAGCATCTGACTGAATCTCTATACCATTAAGTGTTTTTTCTACTGAAGTTGCTATAGAAGCAGAAGCATCTGCTATGTCCTGACTTCCATCATTAATTTTAGCAACAATATCGCCAAGATTTTGAGTATAAGTATTAACACTTCTTGCGGCTTCAACCGAATAGATAGCTATCTTAGTAAGCTCCTCCATTTTAGAACTTAAAGCATTTCCTTTTGTACCATTCTCAGAGATGATGCCTGTAGTATCGCCAATGGAGTTTATGATGTCATCTATTGAAGATTGGATTTTTGTTACAAGCTCTGAGATAAATTCTGCATTTTTCTCACTCTCACCAGCTAAAGCACGAGTCTCATCTGCAACAACTGCAAAACCTTTTCCATGCTCTTTTGCTCTCGAGGCTTCTATGGCAGCATTGAGAGCAAGTAAATTTGTCTGATCTGCAATCTTTGCGATGAAACCAACAGCATCCCCAATATTTTGTGAACTCACTTTCAGCTCTTCACTCTTTGTCGCTGAATCTTTTGCAACTACAACTGCCTTATCCATACGAACAACAGACTCATTAATCTTATCAACAGAAGCCATAATGCTATCACCTGTTGAGAGGGTAGATGATATTACGGTCGTAATACTTGAGTTCATCCGTGTAATATTTGAGTTTATACTTTTTACATTTGCAAGTGCTTGTTCACTTGCTCCCGAGTTCTCCTCGGCAGCAGTCGCAATTTGTTCCATTGAAGATTTGAGCTCCTCAATAGCACTGACGCTCTCTTGTGCATTATCAAGGATTGTCATCGCAACCCCTGCGATACTCTCAGAGATTTGTTGTTGTTTTGCTAAAGTTCTTTGTTTTCTTTTATCTGGTCCTGAAGCTGCAAATGAACTCACTGATGGTGTATTTTTTTTCACTAGTGCCATAATCTAATTCCTTTTTAATCTAGCGTAGCGTAAAGTGCTTCGGCTTTTTTAATATCTTCACGAGAAGGTTTCACTCTGATACTTACATACTTGATAGCTCCACTTTTGTCAATAGAGCGAAGGACAGTTGCATAAACCCAATAGTAACCACCACCTTTGCGAGCATTTTTAACATACCCTGTCCAAAAGCCCTTTTCTTGGACATCCTTCCAGAGTGACTTAAAGGCAGCGCGTGGCATATCTGGATGACGAACTACATTGTGTGGTTGACCGATCAACTCATCAGGTGTCATATTGGCAATTTTCAGAAAAGAATCACTTGCGTACAACACTATACTTTTTTCATCTGTCTCACTTAAAAGATATAAATCATCATATAACACTTCACCGTCATCTAAAAAAGTTAGACCATCTGTACTTACGCCATTTTTACTTTTTGACATACTTAACCTCCGTAAAATTAGACTTCTTACACAACCTAGAGGCATCTCAGAGGGAAGAAGACTATTAATTGCATAAGCTTACAATGCTAATACTGAGACAATGGTTAAAGGATATGAATTAAAAGAAAAATTGTTTTTGTGATTGAAGAATAGTCTTCCAAGTTTTTGGAAGACTCATTTAGATTAAATATAAAAAATTATATATTATCGCGAATTTCTAGTTTTTCAACTAAAGTAAGATAAGCTTCCTTATCTGTTCTTTTAAAGTATTTCATCAAACGACGACGCTGACCAACTAATTTTAGTAGTCCAAGTCTTGAAGAGTGATCTTTTTTGAATATTTTTAAATGCTCAGTTAATTCTACAATTCTTGCAGTTAAAAGTGCAATTTGCACTTCGCTTGAACCTGTATCATTTTCTGAACGACCGTAATTTGCGATAATTTCTAATTTTTTCGCCGAATCTAAAGCCATAATAGCCTCCTGAATGGTATAATAATCTAATTTCATAAACATATGAAACTGAGATAAAATTATAGCTAAATTTTTAAGTTCTTTAGATATAATCGTAAAAATTATATAATTAAAGAACACAATATGCTAATAACTAAAGCAAGTGAATATGCAATCCTTTCACTTATAGTCTTATCTAAAGAAGAAAAACCTATGGGTAGCGAATCTCTCGCTAGACAACTCTCTATCCCTAAAAGTTTCTTGGCAAAGATTTTACAGTCTCTTGCAAAAGCAAATATTTTAAAATCTTTCAAAGGTATCAATGGTGGTTTTTCCTTAGCAACTACAGCAAGCGAGATAAACATGTTAGATGTAATGGCTGCGGTAGAGGGTAAAACCCCTGCAGTATTTGAGTGTTCCCCCTCTATGGAAGATTGCCCGAGTGACAGAGCATCCCTTTGCACCATTTGGCCTTTTTTACATAAACTACAAGGGAAGATAGATAACTTTCTTGCTGAACTTACTTTAGCAGATATACTAGAGTAAAACATTGGCAAGAAAACTCAGTATAAAACAACAAATCGGTACTACGCTTAACTTTCTTTTAGGACAAAAAGATCTCAGTGTTGTTCTCTTTGTTATGGCGATTTTGGCTATCATCATCGTACCCTTACCTTCTGAGATACTTGACTTTTTACTTACTATATCTATAGCAATTGCAGTACTTATACTACTAATATCACTCTATGTTCCAAAACCAACCGACTTAACAACCTTTCCAACCTTGATACTCATCGTTACACTCTTTAGACTTTCACTCAATGTTGCAACAACGAGGATGATTTTAAGTCATGGTAATGAGGGTCCAGATGCAGTGAGTTCTATCATCGCTAGTTTTGGAAACTTTGTTGTTGGTGGGAACTTTGTTATAGGAATCATTGTATTTTCTATCTTAGTGCTTATCAATTTCATGGTTATTACCAAAGGTTCTACAAGGGTTGCAGAGGTTGGTGCAAGATTTACACTCGACTCAATGCCAGGGAAACAGATGGCAGTTGATGCTGACTTAAATGCAGGACTTATAGATGATGCAGAGGCAAAAAAACGCCGTGCAGAGATACTCCAAGATGCCAACTTTTATGGGGCGATGGATGGTTCTTCAAAGTTTGTAAAGGGTGATGCTGTTGCGAGTATAGTGATTACCCTCATCAATATCATAGGTGGTTTTCTCATCGGTGTTTTTCAACATGGGATGAGTGTAGCCGACTCTGCTTCTACCTTTACACTCCTTACCATTGGAGATGGCTTGGTTGGGCAGATTCCTGCTCTCATCGTCTCCACTGCTACGGGTATTATGATCACAAGAAGTTCAAGTGATGGCGACAACTTTGCAGAGGGGACAATAAACCAGATGATGGGAAATGCAAAGATTATGATGATAGTTGGTTTCATCATGATACTTTTTGCTCTTGTTCCAGGGCTTCCGACTGCTTCTATGGGTCTTGTTGGCATCCTCTTTTCTTTACTTGGTTGGTCAGTATACAAATACCAAAGAGGTGAACTCACCATTTTAGATGTTGATAAAATCCTCTCTCCTAAAGCAAAAGCCCAACGAGAAAAAGAAGCAAAACAACGACACCCAGAGAAAACTCAAGAAGAGATTGCAAAAGATGAGGAGGAAGCACTTGAAGATATCCTCAAAGTTGAGATGCTCGAACTTACCCTTGGGTATCAACTCATCCAACTCGCAGATACAGCAAAAGGTGGCGATCTCCTTGAGCGTATCCGTTCTATGAGAAGAAAGATAGCCTCTGATTTTGGTTTTTTAATGCCTCAAGTACGCATACGAGACAACTTACACCTCAAACCACAACAATACCAAATACTCCTCAAAGGGATAAGTATAGGCGATGGGGAGATAAGACCAGACCAATTTTTAGCGATGGATAGCGGTATAGCAACAGGAGAGATTCAAGGGGAAGCTACAAAAGAGCCTGCTTTTGGTTTAGATGCTCTTTGGATAGATCCAAAAGACAAAGAGGATGCAATCATCAATGGATATACCGTTGTTGACCCTGCAACAGTTATCTCCACACACATGAGTGAACTTGTGAAGAAAAATGCTGAGGATCTTCTCACTCGTCAAGAGGTACAAACACTCATAGATAAGATCAAAAATGACTTCCCTGTTATCGTTGATGATGTACTAAAAGTTGCACCGGTTGGTCTCATTCAACGCATCCTAAAATCTCTATTACATGAAAAAATTCCACTCAAAGATATGCTTAGCATCTTAGAAACTATAGCTGATATTGCAGAATTTACCAAAAATGTAGAATTTATTACTGAGCAAGTTCGTGCAAAGCTCTCCCGTACTATTACGAAGATGTATGCAAGCGAGGATGGTATTATCCGACTTCTAACATTCGACACCTCAAGTGAACAAATGATGCTTGAAAAATCTCAAGAGAGTGATGGAGTCAGAAACTTAATGCTCAATGTGGGCGAAATAAATGCCCTCATTCAAGCGGTGAGTACAAAAGCCACGGAACTCTTACAAAATGGGGTTTCTCCTGTTATCATCATCGTTGACCCAGCACTTCGTAAAGGTGTATCAGAGATATTTGAAAGATTTTCTCTTGATGTTATCACACTCTCCCATGCTGAGATAGACTCCAGTGCAACTTTCGAAGTATTGGGCTCAATCTCCATAGATACACAACAACAATAAAACAAAAGGATATTTTTGAATACAAAAACCATATACCACCTCTCCCACATTGACTTAGATGGCTATTCTTGTCAACTTGTAATGAGTTTCACTCCGTATAAGCTCATCAACTTTAATGCCAACTATGGAGCAGAAGTTAGACAAAAACTTGACCTTATTCTTGAAGAGATAAAAGCAAATTCTCTGAGTGTAGACATCTTGATCACCGACTTGAACCTTACTATGGATGAATCACGATGGCTTAACAATGAAGTCAACCAACTCAAAAATGCAGGCAGAGAGATATCATTAACCCTCCTCGATCACCATGGAAGTGGTGAAGCAAGTGCAAAAAAATATGACTGGTATTTTCTCGATGTTGAGAGATGTGCTACAAAGATAACTTACGACTATGCAAAAGAGCATTTTGAATTTAACGAACCAAAATGGCTCGAATCAATGGTCAATGTTGTCAATGCCGTTGATCTATGGAAGATGCAAGAGGAGAGTAACTTTGAGTATGGGAAAGTATGTATGCGTCTTATCAATGAAACAAGGGAACTCAACCGTGTGATGTTTCATGATTATGATAACAACTACAAACTCTCTCTCTTACTAGAAGCTGCCAAATATGTAAACGAGGAAAATGCCCCTATCATGCTTGATGAAAAAATCCATAAACTAAAGAAAGATTTTTTCAAAACAGAGGAGGATAATACACTTGACAACTTAGCAACAAAATATATCGTAAAACTTTTAGGTAAGCTTAGAGCGACTCATACCATCTACTATAAAGGATATAAAGGCTTTTTGAGTTATGGAGTTGGCAATACTTCCATAGTAGGCAATGGCTTTTTACTCACCTATCCTGAATACGATTTCATTGTAGATGTAAGTTACAGAGGGACAATGAGCCTTAGAGCAAACAACAAAGTCAGTGTATCTCAAATATCGAAAGAGTGGACTGGTGGTGGTGGGCATCCAAACGCAGCTGGTGGAAGAATCATAGGATTTAAAGAGCAGTATAGATACGATAAGGTAAAAGATCAGATCCAAAGGATTATAGATGAGAAAGAGTCAAGAGCTGGGGAGTTAGTATATAAAACAGAGTGATTTTTTCACTCCTTTTATCTCTGTTGGGTTTTTGATGACAAAGAGAGTAAAACATGCTTACATATTATTAGCTTAGAGAACCTTTATGGTAACATCTGCTATCTCTATGGTCTCAGCACTTCGTATCTTTGCTCGTTTTCTAGTCTCTACTTCACCATCTCTTAAAACATATCCCCCATCTATGAGCATCTTTGCTTGTGCACCAGAATCAACTAGGTCAAGCACTTTTAAAAGTTTAAACAGTTCTATATATTCATATTTTAGTTCATATTTCATCGATATATCCTTTAAAAAGTGCAATAATACCAACAATTTTAAAAATTTCTTATAAAATTGTATAATTAATTGCTTTATTGTTATTTTTTTTGCTATAATCTCATCACGAAGAAAGATAAAGATAGAGTTATATCTATTCTTAGATTGATTCAATATTTTTATTACAAGAGGTATATTAATGGCAGAGCTATTAAACGGATCGGTAAAATGGTTCAACGACGAAAAAGGTTATGGTTTCATTGAACAAACAGACGGCGGAGCAGATGTATTTGTACATTTTCGTCAGGTAAATAACCCAGATGGTGGGCGTGTAACACTAGCAGATGGTCAAAAAGTAACTTACGAAATCGGTGAAGGTCAAAAAGGTCCTCAAGCTGAAAACGTAACTGCTGTATAATTTTTTATACAGCTACAAACTACACTAATAAAACTTTATTAGTGTAGTCCTTCTATATTCCCCCAACACACATTTATTTTTTCAAGACAGCTTCGTAGATTGCAAGTGCTAAACGCACACCCTTTGCATAACCACGCGCAGACAATGTCGCTCCAGTTATAGTTGGTAAATCTTTTCCTATGCGTAAAGTATCGTCCTTAGTTTTCTTTTCAAAGAGTGATTCCCATTTTTTATTTGGTGCAAACTCTGGTGGTTCATTAAAAGCTATCGTTGCGATACTTTTTATCACACCCTCAAGATTTATCATAGTGAGGACTGCAGCATCTTTAGTACGCATCTTGTTCATAGTTAAAACACCGTATGCGATGATTGTTTCATCTTTTTGTATTTTAAAGATACGATATATCTTTGTCTTAAGTTTTTGATGTGCTATTTTAGATACTGCTTTAGCTTGTTTACTTTTTAAAAGTATATTTTTTTTAGTGATTACAACCTTACTTCCATACACTAGATGGATAGCTTCAAAAGGGGTCATGAGTAATTTTGCATGAAGAGAACTGAGTAAGAGCAGTGAAAGTAAAAAATATCGCATAGAACATAATCCTTAGTTTTTGGCATTATAACACAAGAGCACTTTAAAGTGCTCTTGTGTTAAGGGATAAGGTGCTCAAATTTTTTATCTGTCAATGTTTTGAGAAAAGCCACGATAGCATCTTCTTGTGCATCACTCAAACCTAAATTCCCAAGTTCTGTATGATTGACAGTTAGAGGAACTTCAGGAGCTCCCCAAGTTGCATTTGTCTCAGGATTGATGCCACCTGTATCTCGGGTATTATAAAAATGTACTACTGTTTTTAACTTCTTAAATATCCCATTATGCATATATGGTCCCGTTACAGCGATATTACGCAGTGTTGCCACTTTAAAAGCACCATAGAGCAATCCGTTATTTATATCCTTACGACCACCAAGTCCATTATCAACTGCTGTAACTCCATTAACCCCGTGTAATACAGTATTGACAGGAACTCCAAGATTATCATAAGAGTAATCTGTAAAAGTTGGATGGTATTCATTGATAGGATGACATACTATACATCTGGCCCTACCTTCGCCTCTACCCTGACCTTGACCCTCAAACAACTTTTTACCCTCAGCTTCTTGCGGGGTAAAAGTATAACTCCCCTCATTCCAACGGTCAAACTTAGAATCAAAAGGTGCAAACTCAACTGTCTCTTCAAATGTAGCAATACTATCTGCTATTGCATCATAAGCACGGTTATTATCATCAAAAATTTCTACACCATAGATAGTTTTCATTTGAGCATTTAGTGTAGTATCTGCTTTTACAGCACTGACAACACCCTTTATCGAACTGTTCATCTCGACTGGATTTGTTAAAGGTTGTTTTGCCTGTGCTTTAAGATCTTTGGCTCTTCCATCGAGGAACTCTCCACCTATATATTCTCCCTCCTCATCTACCCCAAAGTCTGGAGAAAATGCTGCATACGCTGCTGTTGGTGCATTTCTATTGCTGATAGATGTACCATCAGCTCCTGTTGAAGCACCATTATTAAATGAAGCAGTTCGTGAATCCACCATGGCATGGTTGAGATCATGACAAGTTGCACACGCCATTGTTCCATTATATGAAAGATTTTTATCTAAAAAGAGTGCTTTTCCAAGTTTCGCTTTTGCATTGTTTGCATCTGCAACTGAATCCCCATTGCATCCGCTAAAGAGTGTAAAAGCTAGCAAGGATGAAGCTATTATTTTTATTGTATTGTGTCTCATTATTTTTTCCTCCATTGTTAAAATAAAAAACCAAGAGCTACACTTAAAGTGTTGTAGTCAATTTTACTAGCAGTAGCAAAGTTTGTCATTGCATAATCTAATTTAAAGGTAACTTGCTCTTGTGGGAAGTAGTTAACACCAAAAGTTGTCGTTGTCGTCTCACCAATGTTTGAGCCTGTGGTTACACCAAATTTATCTACAACAGTAGCAGCTGGATTGAGATGATCGTATTGGATAAAGAGTGGAAATTTTTGAGTTGTTTCAAAACTTGCCAATACATCATACTCTATATTTACATAATAACCATTAGAACTTTTCATGGAAGAGTTTGGATTAGAATCTATCTTAGATGCAATATTCTCAGCATTTGAAATAGAGGATGCACTATAGAGTGCTTTGAGTTTAAATCCTGAAAGTTGATATACTGCATGGATATCATATATCAACGCAGAAGAACCGCGAACACTCCCCTGCGTAGCATCACCATAATAGATTGATGCTCCAGCAAGCAAACCATTTACACCAGTATAGTCAAGGCGACCAACAAAAGCTACTTTCACTATATTGGTCTTACCAGTAGGACTTGCTACACTATTTTCTATCTGTGATGATGTGCCATTGTCAGCATTATTGAGCTCTAGTGCTTGGGTAATACCTGCATTATATGAGATGCCTATATCATCAAAACTTCCATAACTATTGACACCTGTTGCTGACCATGTACTAGGGATAATAAAGAGTTCCACCAATGGTTTGTGAATCGTATTAAAAAGTACAGGTTCATGTCTAAGGTTAATCAGTCCCATTGGGATAAGAGTTTTACCAATTTCGACATTGAAAGTTTTGTCTATCAAAAAGTCAAGATACATAAACTCAGCTATCGCGTAACCCTCAGCGGCTGCATTATTTTTACCACCACCATTAGCTGCGGCCTCAGCATTTGAGCCACCATGTTCAAACTCTAACTCTGTATTAAGTATGATGCTGTCAGAAAATTTATATCCAACATATGCAACAAAATGATTTACATCTGCTTTTGCTTTCCCTTGACCTTTATCTGGTGATTTTACATAGATGTCGCCATAACCACCGATAGAAAGTGGCGTTTTTGAGCTATAGACCTTTGATGCTGCTGGACCCATACCATTGTGAGAAAAGCTAATATCTACGGTATCAAAACCTGTTTTAAGAGAGGAGGTTTCATCAATCAAAACCTGTTGATTGGACTCTATATCTGCCAACTTCTCTTTAAGCTCTGCTATTTCACTATTTGTATTTGCAAAAGCTGTCGAAGATAATAGTGCCATAGCACTCAATGATAGTATTGTTTTTTTCAAGTTTAATTCCTATAATGATATTTGTTATCGAAATCATATCAATATATAATTGAAATTTTCCTTAAACTAATAATAATTTCAAGAATTATGAAAAAGAGGAAGAATCAAATCAACTTTTAAGACTGTTTACAGAGGCACATATACACTTAGCTACCCCGCAAAAGTTATAAGTGCTTCTCCATAAATAACCCCAACTTCAGAGGTTTAAAAAGAGGGCTAATGCAAGGCGAAAGGTTGCAGGAGCTACTAGTAGCTTCAATGCCTTTTAACGAAGCAGTAGCCCTCTTTTTAAATCTCCCTTCGGGCAATAAGTAAATAGCCCTATTGCGTCGTTAGATTTTATTGAATTAGCTACGGCTAGTCCTTCAAAAATCTGCCTAGCACTAGAGCTATTTACTTATTGCTGAAGTTGGGGTTATTTATGGAGAAGCACTTATAAACAAAAACCATCAAGTTTTTATCATTAAAACATCTACTTGTTGTATCATCTTTATTATCATCGATGATATAGATAGCATTTACTGATAAATCATCACTAAAAGAGTATTTAGCAGCTATATTTTGTTCTGCTATATGTGCTTTAACACCTGCACTATTTGCGTCTCCTTGAAAATCTCCATAAGCATATAAGAGAGTGGTAGCACCAAGTTCATAAGAGATTCCAGAAACTATTGTTTGTGCATCTCTATCCTCTGTAATATTATCAAGAATCATATTGTCCATATTTGTATAGAGCGTTGCCACTTCTGCCAAAGCACCATAGATACTTGCTTTAACGCCACTGTTATCAACTTCACTTTCATTGAGATATTGTACTCCTGCATGAAGTTCTACATCACTAAAAGTATAATTTCCTATTGCATCAATATAAATAGCATTGTTACCATTATCCGAACCTGTAATATTGTAGTACCATGCACTTGTCTTCACAAAATCATTAGCATAAGTAACTCCACCAAAATTTACACCATCTTTACCAGTTTTTACCCAATGGTCATCTAAACCTGCATCGTAGCCTTGCCATTGGTTGAGATGACCCGCCATAAGAAAAAAACCATCTGTTTCATAAGTTGCTATGTATGCTTCAAATGTATCTGGAGTCACTCTAATATCATCGCTATCGGCTAAAGGAGTATCTATAAGTTGACGACCTACACGGAGATTTAATCCTTGAAATTCATAGTTTATGTAAGCCTCAGTTGCTTCTGTGTAAGAACCTTTTGTACTTGCAAGAGCATCGTTTCTTTTTCCATCATCTTTATCTCCAGTTGCAAAATTCACATCATTTGCAGTTGTAAAAGCAACACCAGCATTGAAGCCTTTATATTTTGCTAGTTTGTATTTAAGCTGACCGCCAATTGCTGTTGCATAAGTGTTTTTTGCATTGTCGTTATTGTATCCTGAATACATTGAACGGATATTTCCACTTCCCTTTGCTTCTTCAAACATACTCTTAAGACTATTAACTACATTGGACTTTTTAGTTAATGGTGCTTTAATAGCTTCTGTTTTTTCTCTGATAGATGGAATATCTTTCCCTGATGAAGATGCATATACCGTTGAAGCTAAAGTTATTGCCGTTACTAAACTAAGTTTTACTATTTTTATCATTTGTTACTTTACTTTGCGTTGAGTGCCTCTACAAAAATAGAAATAAGCTTTTTCAAGCTTAATTCATATAATGATATTTGTTATCGAAATCATATCAATATATAATTGATCTTTTCCTTAAACTGATAATAATTTCAAAAACTCTTAAAAAGTTTAAAATTAAGATATATTTAGTTAAAATTGCCAAATATTATAAAAGTGATTATGCATGTTAGATATATTTAAACAAAACAAAAGTTTCTTAACAAGAGCAAAAGAGAAGAGTTCCTTACGGTATATTTTAAAGTTTGATGAGCATGGTGCATACATAGAAGTTTGTGATGCTAAAATGAAAGCCCTCAAAGATATAGATTTTAGAGTTTATAATGGTCTTGAAAGAGAGATTTTACAATCAATTCAGCAAAGCAAAGAGGAAGAGTTCTTTCAAATAAACTGGGAGAATGAAGGCTCAAACCTTTATCTAAAAAAATATCCTCGGCTTTTAGAGCTTTTAAGACAATACAACAAACTTGTAGATAAAAACAATACACCCATAACTTTTGGTTCAACAGTAACCTCAGTTGTATTAAAAGTTATAAAAAAAGAGGACAAACTACTGGTATTTCCTCAAGTTATGGGGCAAGATGAGTTTCAGTTCTTAACACCCAACTATGTGTTAGCGCAAGATGAGATACAACAGATTCACAATGTCGGTGACAATTTTGAAAAACTCAAAAGTTTTGATACTGTTATCACTGAAGATAAGCTAGAAGAGCTATTAACCATTTTAGTCACTTACTTTGAAAATATCGATATAAAATATGAAAATTATCTCATAGAATTTAAAGATGAAAAAAGGCTTATAAAACCTGCTGTCATATTTGAAAAGATAACTGCCGATAATGAGCTTGTCCTGCGAACATCAGCAACTGTAGGCAATCTCTCACCTGAGTTTTTTAATAATTTCAATATCTCTAAAATTGTCCTCATCAATGAGATGGAATCAACTATCTCCATCTATGAATGTGATTTTAGTGATGTTTTTGAGATCTACGGGACTATCTTTAGTAAACTTAACTCTTTAAAAAGAGCGATGAAAACAGTGAGTTTTAGCGAGGAAGATGGTCTCTTTGTGATTGAAGAGGATTTAAGTCGTGAGTTTATCCTCAAAAATCTCCAATCCATCCTCACTAAAGCAGAACTTTTTGGAAGTGAAAAGTTAAAATCATACAAATACAACACCACAAAACCAACTCTCAATGTCTCTTTTAAGGAGAAGATAGATTTTCTTGATAGTGGGGATGTAACTGTAAATATTGGTGAAGAGAGTTTTAATCTCTTTGATATGATAAACCTCTACAAAAAAAATGCCTATATCCCACTAAGCAATGGGGAAAAAGCTATAGTAGATAAATCATATATCTCAAGACTAGAACGCATTTTTAAAAAAGATGGAAAAAAGATTAAGATTTCTTTTTTTGATTTACCAGAGATTGAAGATCTTATCCACCAAAAAGAGCAAAAAGTTTTTAAAGATTCAAAAGAATTTTATAATGGCTTCAACAAGTTAAAAGCATCCAAAACAAGAATGCCAAAACTACAAAATGTAACGATGCGTGATTATCAAAAAGATGGTGTCAGATGGTTGAAATATCTTTATGACAATAATTTTGGTGGCTGTTTAGCCGATGATATGGGACTTGGTAAAACACTCCAAACCATCTCTTTGCTTTCTTATATCTACCCTAAAAGTAAAACACCATCCCTAGTAGTGATGCCTAGGTCACTTCTCAACAACTGGAAAAATGAGTTAGATAATTTTAATCCAAATTTATCATTTCATACTTATTATGGTGCATCAAGAGATAGCAAAGTTTTTAAAAAATACAATATTATTTTAACCACATATGCACTTGTGAGAAACGATATAGAAAAGCTTAAGGGGATAAAGTTTGATACTATCATTTTAGATGAATCACAAAATATAAAAAATGTAGACTCTAAGATATCAAGAGCAGTTATGCTCCTTGAAGCTAAACATAAATTTGCACTCAGTGGTACACCTATTGAGAACTCACTTTTTGAACTCTACTCACTTTTTCGATTTATAAATGCTGGTCTATTTGCTACGATTGCAGACTTTAAAAGGGACTATGCAGTTCCAATTCAAGCAGATGCAAACGAGGAGGTCGCAAAGATACTCAAAGCAAAAATATCACCATTTTTACTGCGTCGTCTCAAAAAGGATGTACTCAAAGATCTTCCAGCAAAACAAGAACAAGTTGTTTATGTCGAGATGGATGAAGCACATAAAAAGTTTTATAATCAAAAAAGAGAGTATTATAAGCAACTTTTAGATCAACAAATAGGTGCTAACGGCATTGAAAAATCAAAATTTCTTATCCTCCAAGCATTTAATGATCTGCGTCAGATCGCTTCTGCACCAGAGCTTAAAAGTGAAAACAAGATCATCTCCTCTAAGATAGAAAACCTCTTTGAAATGTTAGAAGATATAGTCCTCAACAACCATAAAGTGTTGATATTTGCTAACTTTTTAGGTTCGCTTGATCTTATTAGTGAAAAAGCAAATGCACTTGGATACGAGCATCTGCTTATGACAGGAAGCACAAGAAATCGTCAAGAGTTAGTAGATAAATTTCAAAACGATAAAAATATTAAATTATTTTTAATGACACTCAAAGTTGGAGGGGTTGGACTCAACCTCACTGAAGCAGACTATGTCTTTATCTTCGATCCGTGGTGGAACAAGTCAGCTGAAAATCAAGCGGTGGACAGAACCCACAGAATGGGACAAAAAAATAAGGTTTTTTCCTATAAAATGATTACAAAAGGGACTATTGAAGAAAAAATCTTAGAACTCCAATCCCAAAAGCAAGATATGACAGATATGGTTATTAGTGGGGATGAGGGTGGGCTCAAACAACTCAGCACTACAGATTTAGATTATATACTAGGATAATGGCATGTCTCATTTAATACCTCAAGCAAAAGAGCTTAAAGATATTGTTGTTGATAAATATACCCTGAGCAATGAAAGGTATGAACAAAAGATAGAAGAATTTGAAGCAGAAGATATACTTACCACCACAAAAATTTTATATGCTCTAGCAAGTGATTTAAAATTAAAAGTAACACAAAAAAGAGCACTTGCTGTACGAAGCCAAAGATTGTTAGAAAAACAGATGCCAGAGGGTTATGATTTTACTTGGTTGATAAATATGTTTGTAGAACAAAAGTATTTGCAAAATGGACAACTACTCTTACCAACAACTAAGTTGCATAAACTTATCACAAAGAGTGATGGAGATATAATAAAAGATATTTTTAAAAATATACTTAACGCACAATATAACCATGAGGTAGGAAATGCTCTTTTTCGTGCATCCATCGCAAGGGGTGATAATGTTAAAAATTTCAGAGAAGTTATTGTACAGCTCATAAAACAACAAGATAAGTCTCTTTGGATAAGTATTGACTACTTAGTAGATCAAATCAAGCTAGATGCGAAAACTCTTAAAAACATCACCAACAACTATAAATATTGCTATGCTTTTTATGGTAATTCAAATCGAATCCAATACAACAAAATAGAGCATCTAAAAGTAGTCGTACGCTACTTTTTAAAAACTTTTTTTGGAATTATGTGTCAAATAGGCTTATGTGATTTAGGCATGACAAAGTTTCAAGCATACAATAAAGAGGATCTAAGGATACTGCAAGGTATCTCTGAAATAGGGACACATTTTGGAAATGTAGAATTTTACAAACTTTCAGAGCTCGCTCATTATGTACTCGGATTTGATAGTGTTTTTAAAAATCAAGATGACTATAAACTGCTACTTAATGACTACAACTATGAACTTAAAATAGAAAATAGCAATAATCTTTCAGAGATTTATTTAGAAAAGATTGCCAAAAAAATTGATGATAATAAATATAAAATTGATATAAAATCTTTTATGAAAGGTATAGACACGCAACAAGCATATCAACATACGAAAGAGACTTTTACGAATAAAGTGGAAAATCTTCCTCAAAACTGGAAACATTTTTTTGCAGTTTTAGATGCAAGATCTGAGAGTATCACAGTTATCTCAAAATCTGTAGTTTTAATGAAAATCCAAAATAACAAAGATATTTTAGGGCTACTAGCTTCAAACAAAAAATTACAAGAGAAGATTTTAAAGGCAGATAAATTTCATATAGTTGTGATGCAAAAAGATTTTTTATCTGTTAAAAATATATTAAAAGAGTATGGTGTAATAGTGTAATGAAATTCTTAAAATTAAATAAAAATGAGATTCAGACAAACTTTAATAACTGTTCATACAATGAATTACTAGAGTTTGCACTCTTTATAGAGGGGATTGTAGGGAGTAAAATTAATCTAAAAAAAATTCGTACTATTCGTAAGCTTGATCTTGTTGATCATTTCAGTACCCTCTTATCTATGCCTCCTTTTGTTGAAAAAATCTACCATAAATTATCACCAAATGAGGCTTCAAAATTTGTTTATGAAAATCTTATTTGGGAGACAAGTACTTTAGAGACAAAAGATATGATATCACAATTTTCTATTGATTTCTTATCTCAGAAATCTAGCTGGGGAAGTAGCCTTACAGATCAAAAAGATGAATTTGTATTTATTCAAAGGGTAGAGACACAATATTACAATAGATCTAGTGATATATTGAATTTGCGTGGAAATTTCAAATCGATTTTAAAAATGGTGTTTCCAATGCCTAAAGAGATAGAACTTTTTGCAGTTGAGGATACACAGAGTCTTGACTCTTTTTTTACATATTCCAATGAAGAGTATATTTTTAATTTTATCAATACAATCTCAGAGATGCTCAAAAACAATCTTGTAGAGTTTGGAAAAACAAATGAAAAACCTTTGAGTAAGAGTTTAAATATGCTCAAAAACTCAACCCAAATTGAGGAGTTTTATACCGACAAAAAGTTGTCTTTACTAGCTACAGATATGCTTACTAGAAGCTTTTCTTACTATTACTGGAAAGTAAAAGGTTTTAAAGGTCAAGAGATCGATACACTCAAAAAAATTTTGATAACTCAGTTTGAAGATAAGATGGATTTTTTTATCACAAGAATTTTTTTATCGCATCTCAAAAAAGTACGCTACGATAACTGGTACACTAACCAATCTTCCCTTTTTAAAGCACTCAAACAGATTATATTTGAGCTCCCTAAAGATGGCTGGATCGACATCAATAACATAATAAAATTTTGCAGATATAGAGATATAAGGATAGATTTAGACCGACCCCATAAAACAGCTGAGTATTATATGGAGTGTGAAGTTGTGACTGACAATGGGGTTGCCCAAGAGAGATTTTATGCAGATGAGAACACCTATAATGCCATTTTTTTAGAACCCATTTTAAAAGCATCATTTTTTTACCTTGGTGCTTTAGGACTTTTTGAACTAAAATATGATGAGCCCTATTCACCCTATGCTATTAGTGCTAAAGATAAGGGATATATATCGCCATGGGATTCACTCGAGTTTGTAAAGTTGAGCAAACTAGGAGAATATATCTTTGGTTTGCGTGAGAGTTATGAACAAAAAACTATTACAAAAAAACCAACTACTCTTAAATTTGATGAGTATAAACCCATCATAACCGTAGATGCACAAGATGCACTCTCTTTGGCAAAACTGGAACTATACTGTGATAAATACGATGCAAATAGATATATTTTAAGTTATGCCAAAATATTTAAAGATTGTAAAAATAGCAAAGCACTAGAACTTAAAATAGATTCTTTTTACAAAAATATAGAGTCAAATCCACCCAAAGTTTTTCAAAACTTTTTTGATGAAATAAAACAAAACACAAATGCTTTAAAAAGAGATCTCAAACAAGTAGTTATTGAACTAGACAACAACAAAAAGTTGCTAAATCTTTTTATGCAAAACAAAAAACTTCAAGAACTCATCATTAAAGCTCAAGGTTACAGAGTAATAGTCCTCAAAGAAAACATACCAAAACTGACTAAAATACTCAAAGAGTACGGTTTTTTTGTCGAATTTTAATATTTTTAAGCCCTTTTCGCTAAAATAGCATTATAATTTTGGGAGAGCACACGAGTGGACTTAAACCTACAGACATATACACAACATTTTGACAATCATCTCTATCTTGAAAGTGGTCGCATACTCGAATCTTACGATATCACTTATGAGACATATGGTACGATCAATGAAGAAAAAAGTAATGTTATTGTAATTTGTCATGCTCTCACTGGAAGCCATCATGCAGCAGGTATTTATGAAGATGAAAGAAAATCTGGCTGGTGGGATGGATTGATAGGCTCAGGGAAGGTGATAGACACAGATAAATATTTTGTCATATGCACAAATGTAATCGGTTCATGTTTTGGTTCTACTGGTCCAATAAGTGTAAGAAAACCCTATGATGAACTCTATCGATACAAATTTCCAGTTATTACCATCAAAGATATGGTCAAAGCACAACGGATTCTTTTTGACAGACTTGACATCCATAGGGTAGAGGCTATCATAGGTGGCTCTATGGGTGGGATGCAAGCCCTTACATTTTCAGTTCTTTATCCAAACTTTGCAAAGAAAATCATAGCTCTAGCTACAACATATGCCACACAGCCTTGGGCAATAGCTTTTAACAAAGTTGCAAGTGAAGCGATCCTCAAAGACCCTGATTTTAAACAAGGTTACTACGACCCTGAGATACTCAAAGAGAGTGGTCTCACAGGTATGGCTGTTGGTAGAATGGCAGGTCACATTAGCTTTTTATCACATGAGTCTATGAGTGAAAAATTTGGTCGAGAGTATAAACGGACAGATGGTTTGTATGAACTTTTTGGTAAATTTCAAGTGGAATCATACTTAGAATACAATGGCTACAATTTTACAAAATGGTTTGACCCTCTTACTTATCTCTACATCACAAAAGCGATCAACCTTTATGATCTTGCACGCGGTTTTGATTCACTCAAAGATGCACTCAAAAAAGTAACAGCCAAAGTGCATCTCATTAGTTTTTCTAACGATCTACTTTTCAGAGATTTTGAGATGAAAAAGATAGATGATACACTCAGTGAGATAGGCTATAAAAAGCACTCATACATCAACATAGATAGTGACTATGGACATGATGCATTTCTCGTAGAATTAGACAGATTTCAACACCACATTAAGGATGCACTCGATGCCTAAAGAAACAAAAAATTTTGAATCAAAACTAGATTCTGCCAAAGGGATATTAGATACCCTGATGAAACCAGAGATTACACTTCAAGAGAGTGTCCAAGCATATGAAAAAGGTATGAAAGAGCTCCAAGATGCACAAAAAATTCTCGAAGATGCTCAGATAAAAATCACACAAATAAAAGGCTCTTAAGATGCAAGTAGCATCCCTTCAACTCTCAGCACAAGGGATGAGCTCTACAAAACTTTATAACTATATACGCATAGCTCATAAACAAGGAGTAAAAGTTTTACTCCTTGGTGAATACATTCTCAACCCATTTTTTAAAGAGCTACAATCTCTTTCTATGGGTATGATCAAAGAACAAGCAGAGTTTCAATCTAAGATTTTAAAAGAGCTCTCTAGCACTTACAACATCACCATCATTGCACCCCTAGTGATGATTAAAAAGAACAAAGCCTATAAAACCATCGCAAAGTTTGCACCCTCTTCCACCTCCTATTATGAGCAACAGATTCTCATCAACTATGGTCATTGGAATGAAGAAAAGTTTTTTGCAAATGAAAAAAAACCACTTAAAGCACCACTTATTTTTAAGGTTGATGGTTTTAAATTTGCTATAATGAGTGGGTTTGAACTTCACTTTGATCAATTTTTCATGTTCCTAAAACCTAAAAACATTGACTGCATCTTAGTTCCAAGCATAGCAACTTTTGAGTCTTATGAACGCTGGAAAGCACTCATCCTCACCCGTGCATTTACCAACAATTGTTATATATTACGAGCAAATCGTATCGGCGACTTTCAAGATAAAGATTTTAAGTGGAAATTTTATGGTGATTCACTCCTTGCTTCGCCTGATGGAGAGTTACTAGAGCATCTAGGCAACAAAGAGGAGCTTATGATAGTAGATCTACACCATTCAAATGTAGTAACTTCAAGACGCAGTTGGGGATTTAAAGAGATAACAAAAAAAAGGAACGAGCTATGATAAAATACTTTCACAGACAGATACAACTTTGGGGAGAAGAGACACAAGAGTCACTTCAAGATAAAAAGATAGTTATCATTGGTGCTGGTGGGCTTGGAAGTTCTTTAGCTTTTGCACTAGGAGCGAGTGGTATTGGTGAGATTCATCTTGTTGATTTTGATGAAGTCTCTTTGCATAACATCCATAGACAGATAGCATTTAAAATGGGTGATGAGGGTAAGAACAAAGCATATATCAATGCTCAAATCATACAACAGAGATGCCCTTTTGTCAAAGCTATCGCTCATGAGTGTGATTTTTTGACATGGACTAAGAAAAATATCGAAGTAGATCTCATCATAGATGCAACTGACAATCTCCCAACAAGAGGCGATATCAACACCTATGCAAAAGAGAAAAACCTACCTTGGATTTATGGAAGTGTAGAGGCATTTCATGGGCAAGTTTGTTTCATCGAGGAGTCTTCATTTACTGATGCTTTCAAAATCACCCAAAAGACACCAGAGGGGATTGCAACACCCATTGTGATGCACATCGCCTCTCTACAAGCAAACCTTGCACTGAGATATTTAGCAGGATTAAAAGTCAAAAAGGATACACTCTATTATCTGTTTTTCAATGAAGAAGGTGAACTCATCACTCAAAAATTTGGATTACCAAAAAACTAGGACTAGAACTTAGCCCTGAATCTGTTTTTTATTTGTTAAGTGTTGCAGATAATTTGAAATATTTATAAGTGAGAATGTTACTAAAAATATCATAAGTCCTGGAAAAAAGCTTACCCACCAAGCAATTTGAACAACATCTTTACCACCACTTAAAATAGTACCCCAACTTATCTGAGGAGCGACTATCCCCAATCCTAAAAAACTAAGTCCAGACTCTGCAAGGATTGCTCCACCTACGCCAAAAGTAAAACTTACAAAATATATAGGGGCTAATATTGGTGCATAATACTTCAAAAGAACTTTGATTTTCGAGACATTCGCTATACCTAAAATCTTAATATATGGCTGAGAAGTGATTTTAAAACTTTCACTACGAATCAACCGAGCAGTAGTCATCCAACCTGTAATAGATATAATAACAATAAGAACCCAAGCCGAAGCATTCACATAACTTACCAAGGCTAAGAGTAAAAAGAAAGTAGGAAATGTTAAAAACAAATCTACTAAAACTATAAATCCTTTATCAATCTTACCTCTAAAGTAACCAGCTGTAGCTCCCAGCATAAGACCTATCAATGAAGCTATAAAAGCACTTCCAACTCCAATAAGTAAAGAAACTTTACCACCCTCCATAAGTCTTGCTAATATATCACGACCCAATCTATCTGTGCCTAAAAGATGCTCCAAAGATGGAGGGAGGAGAATAGACTCAGCAGATAATAAAAAAGGATTTTGGGGATATATATATAAACCAAAAAAAGAAAACATAAATACAAACACCAAAATAAATATACTGAATTTTGGCATGAAGGACTACTGTTTTATACCTAATAATGTTTGCATCATTTTATCTATAGTAGAGATTAATTTTGCTGAAGCTGCATAGGATGTTTGATATCTAATTAAATTTGTCATCTCTTCATCAGTACTTACATTAGAAATTCCAGAATATTCTAGTTTAGTTGCATTAAATTGTGCTAACACTGCCTCCTTATGGGAGACAGCTGAACTAGTTTTTGTACCTACATCTGTAGCCAAAGTATCAAACATACCATACAAGGATGTGTTGTAGGTAATATTTCCAACTTCAAAATCATACTTTTCAGACTGTTGTTCTACCATATCTAAAGCCAAAGTATTATCTCCAGATATTGGAGCCTTACCTCCAGATATCAAAGTTGGATTTGTTTTAAATGCTGAATGTAAGGTAATATCTGTTGCATCTTTACCATCAAAAAATCTATGTAAACCTAATGCACCAGCGAAATTTGTACCCCCAGCGAAATCCGTGGTATCGGACTGGTCAACGATTGCAAAAGTGTATCCACTCGCTGCCTGAGATGGATTCATAGCAAATTCTACAGCATTGTTACCACCTGCATCTGTTGCCCAATTATACTGTATATAATTATTTATATTATCATTAGCATTTCCATCGCCGTTATCATCAATACTTGCTCCTACTTGGTACTCTATGGAGTTACCACCAGAAACTATATTCATAGTAGTTGAAGCATCTATGTTTATCTTTCGCTTTGCTACTGCTTTGCCATCAATATCATAAACCACAATGTCAAATGACCCTGTTTTTATATTAAGACCAGAATTTACTACAGAATTAGTTGGATTTATATCAAGAGAATTTGATGTCATTCTATCTGTAGCACCTTGTGCATAAAGATTATTTGTATTTTCGATAAAGCCCTTTGCAAAGGCATTCATCTGTGTGACAATATTTTGTAAAATCCCATCAGTAGGAGCACCATCACCTTGCCTAAGTCCAGTTTTACCTCGTAAAGTTAAGATAGCTCCAATCGTTCCACCACTTATGTTCTCATCCATAGGGATAAGCTTTCCATCTTGTCTTTCATAAGAAAGTTCATAAAATTTATTTGGATTTTTTGCATTGTCAATATGAATTTTATGACTTGCTTGACCATCAACAAGGTTAAACCCATTGACATTGAGAGTGTAGCTTCCAGATGTTGTATTTGATGAAGGATCTACCTCAATATTTGAAGTAAGCGTTTGAGTATTAACCTTACCACCCACCAAGCGGATAATATTTCTTTCCAAAATATTTCTTTTATCTCTCAAATCATTTGCTGTGTAACCCCCACCAGATTCAGCAATCGCTATGGAATGGTTAACTGCAGCTAATTGACTAGTGAGCTCATTTACCTTATTTACATTAACAAGTAGTTGCTCATTCACTCTTGATTGCAATGCAACGATCTTAGCTTGTGTGTATTTTATATTTTTAGTTACTGCAATTGCTTGTTCAGAAAGTGCTAGTTTTATTGCATCATTATCAGGATTATCGGCATAAGTTTGCCACATATTAAAGTATTTTGACAAATCTGACTTGATGCCTACCTGATCAATCTCTGGAAAATATGTTGAGAGTTCATTTAAAGTTTTTTCTGAAAAATCTGCATACTCGTTATCACCAGAGAGACTTCTGTATCTATCATAAACAAAGTTGTCAAAGATTCTTTTAATATCTTCTATCTTTGCCCCATTTCCTACATTTCCAGGTTCTGTGGAAAGTGGCTGTGCGACTGAAGTAACTGTCCTTTGTCTTGAGTAGCCCTCTGTCCCCGCATTGGAGATATTTTGAGAAGTTGTACTAACCGCTACCTGAGCTACATTAAGCCCAGAGTAACCAATGTTGAGCGTATTAAATATCGAAGACATAGAAGACTCTTATACTCTAACTTGCAATAATGTAGCTTTAGATGTTGCTCTCTTTTGGTAACCATTCATCTCAGTCGGGACTAAGCGTTCTAAAAATTTATTGTATAGATTGCTTATACTTAAAACAAATTTTGCATATTTTTTATTTACTTTTTTCAGGTTAGAAAGTTCAACTCGTAACTCAGCAAGTGCCTCATGTTGTTGTGCATCGAGGAGTTCTGGTAGTTGGGTACCAGGATTTTCTATCATCATTGATGAAATTTCATAATCTATCATCGCTTTTTTTGACTCAAAACTTTTAATTTTTTCTTCTTTAAGGGACAATCTAGCAAACTGTGCATCATGATGAGCTTCTTTTATATCCTCGATATCTGAATTTGTAATCTCAATAATATCTTTTAAATCGCTCAAAGCACCTTGTAGGTGATGGGATAGCATGCTTTACTCCTATGGTAGAACTACAACAACTCCTCTGCAATTTTTTGAGATAAAGCTTGTAAGTCTATTTTGTAAGTTCCAGATTCTATTGACTCTTTGATCTGATCAACCTTACTTTTATCCCCCTGTGAGGAGATTGTTGACTCCGCTCTTTGCGTAGCACCTTTTTGCACTTTATTATTTGAGTTGTTGGCATATATAGAAGCTATTCCAACAGCATTTACTTGTGATATCATAATATGTCCTTTAGTCATCATAGCAAGAAGACTTTTACTATATGTAACTATATCGACAAATTCTTAAAAATATCAAGTAAATTTTCAAATTCTTTACTTACCTAATATAAAGCATTATCTATTCCATTATTTCCTAGTGCTCAGATAATCGTAGAGCATCTGTGAAAAGCCAAAGCTACCAGCACTTGCCTTTGCTAACTCTTCTCTATACATAGACTTGTATATTTTATCCCCTGGGTCTTTTTGACCAGAGAACAAATCCTCTTGATCTTTCATCGCATTATCCATAAGCATCTTAAGGATGACTGACTCAAACGCATCTGTTTGTTCTTTAAGTGCTGAATCTTTTACTTTTTCATTGATTGTTGGGAGAGCCTGATTATTTGCTAACATTTGTGCATTTAAGCCCACTTGGTTGTACATTAGATTACCTCCAGTTCTGCAGATATACTTCCAGCACTTTTCATCGCTTCAAGGATTGATATTATATCTTTAGGTGTAGCTCCTAGTTTTTGAAGAGAGCGTACAAGATTTGCTACTGTTGTAGTACCTTTTTTAGTGTATACCTCATTTTCCTTAAGTCCAATTACTAAGTCTTTGTCAATACTTGTAGAACCCTTTGGAGATTTTATATTTGTTTGTTCATTTATCTTGATAGTGATATCGCCATGTGTCATCACTACAGGTTTTATCTCTATGCCTACACCTGCTATGACTGTCCCTGTTCTTTCATTAATGATAATTTTATTCTTAGGAATATAGTTGATGTCAATCTCCTCAACTTCTGCTAAAAATTCTATCATAGACTGATTCTCTGGTTTTTTAAGTTTGATTGTTCTTGGATCCATAGCTACAGCTACTTGAGTATTGTAAATTCTATTGATCGCTTTTTGAATCTTAACAGAATTGACAATATTTGATTCTTTTAAAGAAAGTGTTACATATTGTTTATGATATAAGTCTATGGGAATCTCTCTTTCAACTAAACCACCTCCATATACAATACCCACGGTTGGATGCGATTGACTTCCTGCACTAGATGAGTTTCTACCACCGATGCTAAGCGAACCTTGACCTAAGGCATAAATATTTCCATCCACACCTCTTAATGGTGCCATGAGAAGCGTACCCCCCTCAAGAGATTTTGCATCTCCTAGAGATGACACAGTGATATCAAACTTATCACCCTGTTTTGAAAATGGATTAAGTTTAGCAGTAACAATAACTGCTGCAACATTTTTAGACTTTACACTCGTTGACAACATATCTACATTCATTGCTTTTAACATATTTGCAATAGACTGATTTGTAAACCCTGAGCTGGTACTATCTCCAGTTTTTTTAAGACCCACAACAAGAGAATAACCAATCAGATGATTATCCCTAACACCGACTATTTGTGCAATATCGGTAACCTTTGTAGCATTAAGAGTTGAGAGTATAAGTAAAAATAGTATAAAATTTTTCAAACTAATCCTTCGTATTATCTCAAAGAATTAGCAAATATTATTCCATAAGTACCTAAGTATAATAGGTAAGTGTTGTGTTGCCAAACTTTTTAGACTTTTTCAACTCAAAAGAATTTATCTCCGTGGGAAGTTCTAAACCTGTCATATGTTCCACAATGAGCATTTTTACAGCTTCTTTAGGCAGATGTGCAATAAGAGAGAGCATCTTGGCATAGATATCTTCCATCCCCTCTCTTACGCTAAAAGGTGGGTCAATATATATATAGGCTTTTTCATCTCTTGTTTTGATGCTCTTTATCACTGCGTTTATATTAACAAAACTATCACCTGCAAAAACCTCACATACAGATGGTTCCATCTGTGCAATATTTTTTTTCAAAACAACAAGAGCATCTCTATCTTTTTCCATAAAATATATCTTTTTTGCACCACGACTAAGGGCTTCAAGACCAATAGAGCCACTTCCTGCAAACACCTCAACAAAAGTTGCATCTACGATATCAAATTGAAGTGTATTGAAAAATGATTCAAGAACTATTGTTTTTGAACTTCTCGTACTGCTCTTTGAGGGGATGTTTAGGATTTTACCTTTATACTTTCCACTTATGATTTTTTTAGTAAATTTTTTAGAATTATTTTTCATAAAATGCTTTGACTGCCTTGAGTATATTTTCTTGATATTCTTGAGTTAGGTAGGCTATCCTTTTTTCTAAGACTTCAAAGCTCAAGCCACTGTTGTCCTCCACAGACAAAGCTTGCTGAAGCATTTTATATTTTTTTTCAAGTGCAAAAACTAGCTGTGCTTTAGTGAAAGGTTTCACTAAATCAGCATCTCCTTTTGTAGAGACATAAAAACATCGCTCATCATTAAGACATTTTTCATCTCTGAGTATTATGTCACATTGCCTTGATGCACTAAGATAATCTTTTAAAAACATCTCCATAGATTTTTGCATCAATGGAGACTTACATTCAATAAATATTTTCAAATTTTATCCCTGTAAATAATGTTTGATACTATATCGTAAATCTTCATCCAAATCCATTATGTTGTTTAACATCCATTGCAGATAACTAGAGTCTAACATGCTAATCTCTTCTATATAACGCCCAGCATACTTACCAAATTCAAATTTTTGCATAAGCACATTGACAAAACTGAGTCTTTGAAGCTCTTCATCTGAAGCAAGAGTCAGAAGATACTCATAAAGAGATTTTACAACTTTTGCATCACTCAGAGCATCATGTATGACAATCGGCTCTTTTTCATCTCTATAAAGTTTTAAATCATAGCGTAAAAACTGCAAAGAGAACTCTTCACTCTCAGGAAGCAGATGCTTTGAAACTCTCAGAGTATCAACCATCTCACCCTGCCACTCAAAACCCACACTATCATAAAGCTTCTTCAAATCAAAATTAATATTATGCCCAACTAAACATACACCAGTTTGGTTAAAACTCTCTAAAAATATGTAAGGCTCACTCTCTCGCAACAAGCTTTTATCTTTTATCATCTCATTTGTTATATGATGGATACTTGAAGCTTTAGGTGGTATCTTTTTACCCTCATTGACTAAGGCACTATACTCCGTGCTAATCTCTTCATCAACAACTACAAGTCCTATAGAGACTATCTTGTCACTTACATCTAAACCAGTAGTCTCCACATCTAAAAAGATCAACATTTTACAAGCTCTACTCTTTTACACTTCGCTATCATGAGTATCAATGAAAAATATCCAGATATAAGCACAAAACCAAAAAGCCAAAATATATTAAACCATTCAAACACACTACTGTAATCGCTCAAGAAGTATGTAATGCCAAGAGACACAATCATCATAGAAGCGACTATCCAGATAAGAAGCATAAACCATTTTCGCCATACTTTGAGTAGATCTCCATAGCCTATATGATGCACTAACTCTTTTGTATCGCAACTTAATAATCTCAGCTTATACCCATCCAAACAAACATTAAAAAGATATTTCAAACTCCTAAAAAGAGCAATTAAGAGAGTCCCGCTCCAAGAAAGTACAAACCAAAACCAATAAATATCTAAGAGTGCTTTTAAAATCTCCATATTTATATCCAGTTTAGCCGACTGCTGTAGATATATGAAAAGAGTGATCATAAGAGATACTACTATAGCAAGAGCTACACTGCACAGAGTCACTCGTAACATCCACTTTAACCATAATAAAAAATAAAATCTACTCATCATCTTCTTTTTTAAAGACCTCTAGCATTGTGTTGTAATGCTCTAAAGTCATAAAACTTTTCTCAAACCTATAACGGATAATAAACTCAACAATTTTATCTTTAAAATCTGGATTTACATTTTCAACTTTTCCAAAATAACCCAATGAGATATTTTTACTTTTTATAACTGCCTCTTTATCATAAGCGATTGCTAAAATCTGTAGATACTTCCCTAATCTAAGTTCACCTAAAGTTTCACTTTGCAAAGATGCTCCAGATAAGTTAAGTGCTTTAAACTTAAATATATCAGAAAATTTTTCAACCTTTTCATCAATACTTATCTCATAAAACAGCTCTTCTAAAATACTCAAATTTTCTTTACGGACGCGTTCATAACTTGATATTTTTGTTGTTAAGTTTTTTAATCTATCTAAAGCTGAACTCATCCCAATACCTTTAAGTTAATTTAGAGTATAATATTATCATATTTATTGAGGTAATCCTCCTATTTTAGACACTTTGATAAAAATTTATAGTAAGGGTATGACTTTTACCAATATGCGTTTCATCAATATTCATTCTATTTCTACAAAAATCATCATCTTACTCGTGGTTACATCAACCCTTTTTATTGTCTTTACATTCAGCATGGCAAAAAATATATTTTCTCATGGTTTTGAAAAGATTGTCTACGAAAAGATGCTTATCACTCAAGATACTATCATCCCACAAATAGAGCTCAACCTTAGTTATGATTTTACTCTTCCCATTGTAGAGCTAGGAAATGATCTCTTAGAAGATAAAAACATCTTACTCCTAAAAATCGAATCCAAAAAACTTCATACACCGCTTATCTTTACAAATGCACTCAAAAAAGAAAATATATCATCTCAATACACTACATATAAAAAACTCTATGACCCAAAAACAAAGAAGGAGATAGGGAGATTAACTCTCATGTACTCAACAAATTCTTATGATAACTATATGCAAGATTTTTATGGCTGGATAATCTGGGGGATTGTAGGTTTTTTAGCCTTTATCTTAATCATATCATTACTCCTTTCAAAAGCCTTGCGTCCTTTATCAAACTTAGCACAAGAGATGAAACAATTCAATCCTTTTGAACCACAAAAATTTCAGCTTAAAGAGTTTAAAGATGATGAGATAGGCTCTATTGCCTCAGCAGCTAATATCATGATAGAAAATTTAAGAAAGTATATACAACATTCTGATGAACTTACTGCAGAACTCTCAACAAAAGAGGTACACCTTCGTGATGCACAACGCATTGCTAATGTTGGAAGTTGGGAGTATAACATCGTTGAAGACATATTGATATTAAGTGATGAGGTTTACAGAATCCTTGGCACAAAATTAAGTAGCCATCTTACATTTAACACATTTTTAGACTACATAACACTTGATGACAAAGCAAGAGTAAAGATGATTTTAGAAAATGCTATCAAAAAAGGTTCAAGATTTAATATAAAATACAAACTCATCAAACAAAATTCTAAGGTTATTCATGTGCGAACACGAGGGAAAGTTCGGAAAAAACTCACAGGAGAGATTAAACTTACAGCTGTGACTATTGATATTACAAAAGAGATAAAAAACAAACAGACCATTGAGAGACTCGCATATTATGATGCTTTGACCAACCTACCAAACCGAACTTTATTGCAAGATAGAGCTAATATAGCATTATCTAAAGCAAAAAGAAACAAATCCAAATTTGCTATTTTATTTTTAGATTTAGACCATTTCAAACTTATCAATGATACCTTAGGTCATAATGTAGGCGATGAATTACTCATTCATATAGCCAATCAACTCAAAAATATCTTGCGACAATCAGATAGTATTTCTAGGATTGGAGGAGATGAGTTTATTATACTTCTTTCAGAAATCAAATCAGATGAAGATGCAAGTATTATTGCCAATAAAATACTCTCTACGCTCAATACAGAGCATCAAATAAGCTCCAATAAACTTCACATATCTACAAGCATTGGGATAGCAATCTATCCACAAAATGGAACTAATTTAGAAGAGTTAATGACAAAGGCAGATACAGCAATGTATGATGCAAAGAAAAATGGTAGAAATAACTATAAAGTTTATTCACAAGTGATGTCTGAACATATAAACAATGTTATTCTTGTAGAAAATGATTTGAGAGCATCTATCCAAAATCAAGATGATTTTAAAGTTTATTATCAACCTAAAATCGACACGAAAACTTCTAATGTCTCAGGAGTTGAAGCATTGTTACGCTGGGAGCATCCTACAAAAGGGTTGATCTATCCAGATGAATTTATAAAAATTGCAGAAGACAATGGTGCTATAGTTAGTATTGGTAAAATCATCATACAAAAAGTAATTCAAGACATATCGGAGCTAAATAAACTCTCTTTTGGCGAATTAAAATTTGCTATCAATTTATCTGCAAAACAGTTTTTAGATACTACGCTCATCCCTTTTATCACACAACTTATTAAAGAGTACGATGTCAAAGCATCACAACTAGAATTTGAAATCACAGAAACTTTATCAATGCAAAACATCCAAGAGAGTCTTAGTGTTATGAATAAGATAAAAGAGATTGGTTCAAGTATTGCTATTGATGACTTTGGAACGGGATATTCCTCCTTATCTTATCTCAAACAATTTCCTATCAACACCCTAAAAATAGATAAAGAATTTGTTATAGATATGACACAAGACAAAGATGACAAGACCATTGTACGCACCATTATTAGCATGGCTCAAGCACTTGGTTTACGAACTGTAGCCGAAGGTGTTGAGACAAAAGAGCATGTAACCGCACTTACTTTGATGGGCTGTAATGAGCTTCAAGGTTTTCACTTTAGTAAAGCTATCCCTTTCAAAGAGTTTACAGCCTTTTTACAAGAATATAATTCTTAATAAGCTATAATATAAAACACAATATATAATAAAAGAGTAAAATGGACTATTTAAAGATATTTAAGACAAATAAACTTGCTGGTGAGATTCAAATCTCAGGGGCTAAAAATGCTTCTCTGCCACTTATTGCAATGACAATTCTTGCTAAAAACAGTGTCCGTATCAAAAATCTTCCCCAAGTTGCTGATATTAATACTCTTTTGAAACTTTTATCCAATCTGGGTGCAAACATAGATAAGCAAGCACATCATGTCAGTGTTGACACCACTTCGCTACATGAGACAAAAGCAACTTATGACATAGTCAAGACTATGCGGGCATCTATCCTAGTTTTAGGTCCTATTCTTGCTCGTTTTGGTCATTGTGAAGTTTCTTTACCTGGTGGCTGTGCTATAGGTCAAAGACCTGTAGACTTACATCTCAAAGCTCTTGCAATAATGGGTGCAGATATACAGATTAAAAGTGGTTATATCCAAGCAACAGCGCCCAATGGTCTCCAAGGGTGTGACATCATTTTTGATAAGATTACAGTAACAGGTACGGCAAATATTGTTATGGCAGCAGCTTTGGCAGATGGGGTTACAAACATCACCAATGCAGCAAGAGAACCAGAAGTGGTACAACTCTGTGAAATACTCAATGCATCAGGAGTCAAGATAGAGGGTATTGGTAGTGCTATATTGAGCATTCATGGAACTGCTGGTAGGCTTATAGATATAGATGAATTTTCCATAATTCCAGACCGTATTGAAGCGGGAACATATCTTTGTGCTGGAGCTATTACAAACTCCGAATTAACACTTACCCATGTAGAACCAAAGCATCTTGGAGCAGTGCTCGCTAAACTAGAAGAGATGGGTTCATCTTTTGTACTCAGTGAAGATACCATCACTATACACCCTACCAACAAGATCAATCCAGTAAAAATCATTACTCAAGAATACCCAGCCTTTCCTACAGATATGCAAGCCCAGTTTATGGCACTAGCTACACAAGCTGATGGGGTCTCTATCATCGAAGAAAGGTTGTTTGAAAACCGTTTTATGCATGTGAGTGAACTACAACGAATGGGTGCGGACATAAGCTTAAACGGTCATACAGCTACAGTCAGTGGAAAATCTAAACTCAGTGGGACAGATGTGATGGCTACAGATTTGAGAGCATCTAGTGCTTTAGTATTGGCAGGTTTAGTTGCCAATGGGGAAACTGATGTTCATCGCATCTATCATCTTGACCGTGGTTATGATGCACTAGAGAAAAAACTTGGGAATGTTGGAGCAAATATCTCTCGACTCAAAGAGTAGAATATTGTATACACCAAAGAGAAGTAACCTTCTCTCTATTCAAAAATAATCATCTCGTAGATGCTTTTTTTTGTTACCAACGCTTTATCTGGTGAAACGGAGTATGCATTTTTTGACTTTTGAACTTCATGTCTGAGTGCAGCTATCTCGTTTTCCATCTCATCGACATTATCTTTTAATCTGAGTATAATATCTACTCCTGCTAAGTTTACGCCGAGCTCTCTTGTAAGTCTTAAGATAAGTTTTATTTTATCTATATCTCTTTGAGAATACAAACGGATTCTTCCATTTGAGCGTGATGGACAGATAAGATTTTCTCTCTCGTACTGACGAAGAGTTTGTGGGTGAATATCTAATATCTTTGCAACAATGCTAATGAGGTAAACTGGTTCGTCATATTGGTGAATCATATCTTACTCCTGTGGAAGTTTTTCTTTAAGAACTGTTAGAAGTTCTTCATCAAGATCTTCAATTTTTGGTAAAATGATATTTGCAGCAAGATAGAGATTGCCACGAACTTTTGTTTTTCTATTCATAGCACCCATCTCTTTTACACGAAATCTTTGTCCATTTTTAGTATCTTGAGGTACCTTTAGTTTTATCTCTTTGTCTAAAGTTGCTATGGCTATTTTATCTCCAAAAAGAGCTGCTTTTAAGGGTACATCAAAACTTTTGATAAGATCATCACCATCACGAGTGTATTCAGGATTAGGAGCTACTGTTATCTTTAAAAACAGGTCTCCAGCACGACCACCCTGAGCGTGTCCTTTCCCTTTAACACGCATCTTTTCACCACTTTTGACACCTGCTGGAATCTTGATGTCAAATCTATCTCCATTAACAGCTACAGAATGACTACCGCCGAGAATAGAGACACTAAAAGGTATGGTGACACTTGTTTGGATATCTAAGTTTGGTTCTTGATGCTGTTGTGAAAAACCTCCACCAAAGCCTCCACCACCAAATGGATTTCCACCACCGAAGCCACCACCACCTGAAAACATTTGTCTTAGTATATCATCAAGGTCACCTTGACCACCACCATGTGAGCGTGAAAAGTCATGAAAGTTTTGTCCGCCAAACATAGAGTCACCATGCATGTCGTATTGTTGCTTTTTCTCTTTATCACTCAATATCTCATAAGCAGAGTTTATCTCTTTAAATTTATCTTCTGCATCTTTATCTTTGTTAACATCTGGGTGGTATTTTCTTGCTAGTTTTCTATAAGCCTTTTTAATTTCAGCTTCACTTGCATTATCCGTTACTTCTAATGTTTCATATAATGATTTTGCCATTATCTATCCTTCTTAAGTGCTTCTCCATAAATAACCCCAACTTCAGCAATAAGTAAATAGCTCTAGTGCTAGGCAGATTTTTGAAGGACTAGCCGTAGCTAATTCAATAAAATCTAACGACGCAATAGGGCTATTTACT
>Ga0256829_1000436_pt1 | contig 42925 bp, 44 predicted proteins | sample 131447metaG_FD_185979 | JGI IMG/M metagenome (GOLD analysis project Ga0256829, IMG submission 185979) | Hydrothermal vent microbial communities from Lau Basin, Pacific Ocean - 131-447 | ecosystem: Environmental > Aquatic > Marine > Hydrothermal vents | place: Pacific Ocean: Lau Basin | collected... | reverse complement strand
TCGTAATCTTTCAGCAGCCCCTCGTTGTACTCCCGGTACATCTTCATCAGCTTTGGCTTGTCGAGCAGTACATAAGCATCGTCAATAATGACATTTTTCTGTGTTGCAGCTTTTTCCTGTAACGTCTGTTCCTTCTTCTCACAGCCCGTTGTGAACAGCACTGTCGTAATCAATACAGTACATAGATAAAACCGTTTCATTATATCTCCAGTTTGAATGGTTGATGTGCTTTGGCATCCGCTTTAAAGTAGGCTTTGGGCTTAAACCCGCCCAGTGCCGCAACGATATTGGCAGGAATGTGGCGCAGATAGGCATTGTAGTCACCCACTGCCTCATTGAACTGCATACGCGTAATATTGATGCGGTTCTCCGCTCCTTCTATCTGCGACTGCAGCTGCAAAAACTGTTCAGATGAACGAAGCTCCGGATAGTTTTCGGCTACAGCAAAAAGTTTTGCGGTAGCGGCATCCAACTGCTTTTGCAGTGCTGCCATTTTTGCTACCTTTGTCCCGTCACGTTGAGGCTGTTCAAGCATCTTGCCTGCCTTGGCTCTCAGTGCCGCAATCTGGGTATAGACCTCTTTTTCATGTGCCGCATAGCGTTTGACTACCTTGACAAGATTTGGCAGCAGATCCACTTTGCGTTGTATATTGCTTTCGACTTGCGACCATGCCGTCTTCACCTGTTCTTCTTTCGTTACGACACTGTTGTAACTCAACGCAAACCATCCGACAATCACCAAAAAGAGTGCGCCCAAAAAGAGCAGCAGATACCCTGTGATACTTTTTTTTGTTTCCATTTTATCCTCCTATTCGCACGCAGGCAGTGAACCTGCCAGTGCAGCCAAAGTATAAGGGAATTTTTCCCTTTCATAACGGCAGACTGCTTTAAGCGCCGCGTATTGTTCCTGTAATTCGCCAAGCGATGCTTCCGTCTCCTCGAGTATGTACATCGCCTCGGTTTTATCTGTCCGTCCAAGAATGAGCTGGGTATTTTCCCGGCTACTTCCCTCGGCCAATATCTTTTCAACTGCGTCCGCAAGCCTCTTTTTTCGTACTTCAAGGTCGGAAATCATCTCTCCGAGTGCCTGCATCTGCTCCTGATGCTTCCAAATACGGTTGTAGTAGCGGTGAACAAGCAGATAAAAAAGAAGAAAACCGCCTACCCCCGCCGCAAAAAGCAAGAAGCTGAATGTACTGCCTGCACCAACCCCCGCACGTGTGTTATTCAATGTTTGCGCCACATCTTCCACACCGCCTGCAGCCCCAGTTGTACCAACCTGGATGCCTATATAGAGCAGTATCATCCCAATCAGCACCACTCCGGCAATCTCCAGAGAAAAAGTACGTTGCTTTGGCAAAGATGCAACACGATTTTGCACCGAGTTTTTCAACTGCTCCGCCTCTTTATCACCAAGTATTCCCTTTGCTTTCAGTGCAGCAATACGTGTTTCATAGTTCACCGTTAATCTCCCGTATCATTCTAATGCCCTCTTTGGCATTGATCTTTCCCGCCTCTATCTCGGAAAATATCTGTTCAATAGAGACTTCATCCTCTTTCTGCTTTGTCTCCAGCGATGCTGAAAGTTCAGAGAGACGTTTTTTGAGTGTGGGGTAGCTTATGTCAAGTGCAGCCGCCATCTCTTTGAGGCTTCCGCCATGAAGTATCAATGCCTCGGCCAATTTCCTCTCTTCTGCCGTAAGCCTTGCCAAACGGGGAAAATAGAATTTTCTGCCATACTCCATCTTACAGGCAGGGCAGGAGAGTGCAGCAATGTGAAGGCTCTCTTCACAGATTGGACAGCGTGTCAAGGTATCTCCTTTTTAAATTATTTTTAAAAATTGTACATTATTTTTTAATTATTGTCAAACTTTATGACAATAAATGCAAGTATATGAAAAAGATGAGGCGTAGTGCTACTGCCTGCAGTACTTCTCCACGAGATTTTCAATGACCTTGACATCGAGCGGTTTGGTGGCGTAGTCATCCATCCCCTCGTCCATATACTTTTCGCGGTCACCGGCAAGGGCGTTGGCAGTCAGTGCAATGATGGGCACATGGGCAAGATCGTTCTCTTTTTCATACTCCAGAATCTTGTGTGTCGCCTCCACACCGCCCATTACCGGCATCTGCACATCCATAAAGATCATATCGTAGCAGTTGGCCTTGCGTGCTTCAAGCGCCTCTTCTCCATTGTTGGCAAGAGAGACATTGAGACCGAACTTCTCCAGTACGATACGGATAAGTTTCTGGTTGATGGGGTTGTCTTCGGCGACCAGAATCTCAAGCGGCTTTGCTTCTCCTTCGGCCTCCTCAACAGTTTCTGCCTCCACAACCTCTGGCTCGACGGAAACATGATCTTCTGCCGGTATTTCAGGTGCTACTGGCTTCTCAGACTCTTTGAGGGCAACTGTAAAGTAGAATGTCGCCCCCTTGCCCTCTTCGCTCTCTACGGCAAGCTCTCCTCCCATAGAGCCGACGATCTTCTGCGAAATCGTCAACCCAAGCCCGGTACCACCCGCTTTTCGAGTCGTACTGGCACTCGCCTGGGCATAGGCATCGAAGATCTTTGTCTGCTGTTCTTTACTCAGTCCGATACCCGAATCCTTCACTGCAATCCTCAGAACGATCCTGCCCTCTTTGTTCTCAACGAACTTCGCACTTACATCGATGCTTCCGCCGGGTTCTGTAAATTTGATGGCGTTGCTGACAAGGTTGGTGATGACTTGGGAGAGACGGGTGGGGTCACCCTTAACCTCGCTTGGAATCTGAGGATCGATGGTAAGGGTCTGCACAATATGCTTCTCGTCAAAACGAGGTCTGAAAAGCTCGACAGAAGCGTGTATTTTTCTGACCACATCGAAAGGAATGCACTCAAGCTCCATCTTCCCGGAGTTGAGTTTGGAGATTTCCAGAATATCGTTTACGATGACACGCAGGTTGTCCGAACTGTCACGGATAAGTGATACAAACTCCTTCTGTTCTGCATTGAGCTCCGTACCGTCAAGTACCTCTGTCAGCCCAATGATACCGTTTAGCGGCGTACGTATTTCATGCGACATGCTTGCCAGAAAAAGTTCTGTCATTTTTTTGTCATGTTCAAGTTTTTCAGCTTTCTCTGATGCTGCTTTAAACTTTTTCTCAAGCAGACGGTAGGCCTCACTCTCTTCCGTCGAAAGCTTTTGCGATACATCAACAGAGACAGGCTGCTTCTTTTTTCCCAGAAGTGCCGCAAAGGGTGCCGAAAGTAAAAAAACAGCAACTCCCAGTACGCCTGATTCAAGCCAGGTCAGTGAAAAGTAAGTGTGACCGGCAGCTGCAACAAGCAGTGCCAAAAAAGACAGAACAATTATTTTTTTGAACATATGGATTTCCCCTCCTTGGTACTTCGTACCTTGTTGGGATAATTCTACCCAAAAAAACGTTTTTTTACAAAAAATACTCTCATATCATAGTAAAATATTATACAATAAGCTTCAATACCGAGACATACTGCTCAGGTACTTCAAACGCTTTCCCCTCCAAATAGGTCGCGGCAACTGTGTTGATCCAGGCACGTGACGTATGGATGCCGTAGGCTTTGAGGTAGTGTTTTCCACCTGCTTCGGTCAGTTCATAGCGCTCTACCTCCACCCTGAGCGGCTCTTTCTCCCCCTCAAGCATCACTTCCATCATCACTTTCTTGCTTTTTGAGTCAAGTTCCAGTTTCAGCATCTTTCCATACTCCTTCATATACCTGTTCAATGCCGCTTTCACACTTTTGGTGAGTGTTGCATCTTTCATTTTTCTAAACATCTTACGCCCCTTCAGAGGTTGCACGGCGGATGCTCTCGGAGTCTATCTTGTCTATGGCAAACGCAATCGGCTTGCCGATGTATCTGGCAACTTTCATGGAAAAACCGGGATTTTCCAGTATCGCTTTTACATGCTTGAAATCGGAAAGCTCATCGGGTATCAATCCATTTTCAGTGTATGGTTCCGGCAGTTGCATCATCACTTCCTCAGTTTCGGACAATACGCATCATTTCATCACCACCCTTTTGGAACTCATATCCACTCTTTTCAATCGTAACGGTATATCCTTTGGACGCAAGGTGACGCTTCACAGGTTCAACATGGGGCGAAAGTTCGTTCTCCAGTGTCAAAAGCGGAAAGATGCGTACCTCATCTGCCACCCTCAGCATCTCCTCAATAGCCGCCTTGTGAAAGGCTTCATCAAGATGGTCACTGTAGAGAAAGAGCAGGTGCGAACTGAGCGCCAGATTGAAACTGCTGTCTTCAAAAGGGAGGTTCGGAAGCTCCGCAGCGATATAGCGTCCCTCCTCCAAACCATCCTCGTAATCCATCAGAAACTCCATCATCGCTTCGATACGCATATGCTCCAGCGACTCCACATCAGGGATGTTCTTCCAGACAAAGCTGTCAGCATTGGCCTTCACCTGCACCATCACATCCTCAGCCACCTCATCGATACGCTGCATGATCTCTTTTTTTGTGTAGGCATAGAGCGGATCGATGGAAACCACCTGCCCATCGTCATAGTCCACTTCGGTATTGAAACTGCTCGGGCCATCACCGCAGCCGAGAATGCGCTTGCTTGTCACATCCTCCTTGGTAAGATTGAACATCTCCATATACTCTTTCTTGCTGCGTCCCCAGGGGATGATGTTTTCAAGTGTCATTATGATCTGCCTTTCATGTTTAATTCAAAATCAAATCGGGTGTTCCGCTCTTTCAGGGAATCCCGCCAATCGTATTTTATTGTTTGGTCCATGAATCAATAGCATATAATATCAAATCTAATATTGAAATGCTTTAACCTCTTTTGGGTTATCCTTTCACAGACAGCACAAAAGGAGCTCCAATGCTTAAAAATAAATTTACAGAAGCGATGCAGTTTCGACACGCCTGCAAACTGTTTGATGATACCAAAACCATACCTGATGAGACCATGCACTACATCCTCGAAGCGGGACGTACCTCCCCATCTTCTTTTGGAATGGAGCCGTGGAAGTTTCTGGTCGTAAGCAACGATGCGCTCAAAGAAAAACTCAGACCGCTGTGCTGGAATCAGCCGCAGATCACCACCTGTTCACATCTGGTTATCATATTGGCAGCCATTGAGAGTGTCCGACCCCAAAGCGGGATTCCGCAAAAACGGTTTGCCAGACGCCCGCTGCCGCCTGAAAAGATTGATGCATACATTGACCTCTACGGAAACTTTCTTGCCGACACGTTCTCGACTGACGAGAAGACCTACTGCTGGACGGCAAGACAGACCTATATCGCCCTTGCGAACATGATGACCGCTGCTGCGTATGAAAAGATAGACTCATGCCCCATCGAAGGGTTTGAAAAGGAGAAGGTAGAAGCCCTGCTTGAGATCGATACCACACAGTATCAGGTTGCCGTCATGGCAGCATTCGGCTACCGGGTCAACCCGCAATGCGAGCAGATACGGCTGCCCTTTGAAGAGGTGGTGGCGTTTATCGACTGATCTGTTTTTTATATATCTAATAGCACAAAAATCGTAGGGTGTTGTCCCCTTACGACACCAAATCGTTTTTTATTATATCAGCGTGTTGTCAGGGGACAACACCCTACAGGAGCATGTATGAACCCACATTTTGAAATTACGGAAAAGGCTATCATCTACGACGTTTTGGACAATGCCGAACACGGCACCTTGGCACTGAGCATCGGCGATACACCCTACGCCGTGCCGGTCAACTTCGTACGCATTGGCGATGCGCTTTACTTTCACGGTGCACGCAAAAACAAAAAGATGAAGATGCTTGCACAAAACCCCACCGTCTCTTTTTCGGTTGTAGAAAACTACGCGCTGATCGACTCTGACTTTTCAAGTACCGATGGGTTAGCATGCCCTGCCACACAGTTTTTTAAATCGGTCAGCATCAACGGTGCAGCGTCAGTAGTAGAAGGACGTGATGAAAAAGCGAAGGTCTTTGAAGCCCTGATGCAAAAGCTCCAACCCAAGGGCGGCTACAAACCTTTTAGCGACAACGCCTACGACACACCCATCAAAACAACCGCCGTTGTGAAAATAGCGATACAGCATATCAGTTGCAAGTTCAAGTTTGGTCAGCATTTGAGTGATGAACGGTTTGAGATGATTGTGGAGAATCTGCTGAAACGGGGAACGCCTATAGATATAGAAACTGTGAGAATAATGCGCAAACAAAAAGTGGTAAAAATTCTTAAAAAGTCTTGAGCCTTTACTCCTTAACCCCCCATCAACCCCTCTGTAAACGGCAAGACAGACAATGCTTTGATCTTCTTGCTGACCAGTCCTGCAAGCATGCTTTCAAACATCGCATCATAGTAAGTTTCATAATGCGACTCTACATCCATAAAGCCGTCTATGGTAATGGATGCCAATCCATGCAGGGATGACCAGACGACAACTGCCTGGGTGAAACTGTCTGCTTTTTTAAGCAGACCGCTCTGCTGCCCCTCCTCAATGGTTTTTTTCAAGGCACCAAAACCGCTACACTCATCCCCAAGCGTCATAATCTCTTCCCGGATATGGGCATATTTTTTACCAAACAGTAACCGGTAGAGACTGGGATTGGCTCTGGCATAGTCGATGTAGGCTTTTCCACTGTCGTAAAACCGCTCGACAAGTGGTCTGCTTTGCTCAAGCAACAGCGGCGAAAGTACGGCATCAAAATCTTCAAACCCCGCAACGATCATTGTTTCTATGAGTGCATCTTTGGATTTGAAATGCCGGTAAATCGCAGAACGTGAGGTACCAGTGGCATCGGAAAGCACTTTTAGCGTGAGTTCCTCAACATCATGCTTACGAATAAAATCAAAGGCGATCTTGAGCGACTCTTCTTTGAGGTTTCCATGGTGGTATTCATCTTTTTTCATAGCAAAATCATAGCATATTTTTATATGAACAATGTTTACATTTAAGAAAGCGTATGTTAACATTGTTCACATCTACCGATAAGGAGTCTAAAATGAAACGAACAGGGATAGTTCTAATGCTCATGGGGACACTACTCATGGCACAAAGTGCACAAGAGGTTGCCAAACGTTCATTTGAAAAAGTATCGGGGTACCAAAGCAGTATTTCCGAGACAACCATGATACTTAAAAATGCACAAGGCGCCACAAACACGCGCAAAATGCGTATTTTAAAACTTGAAGGCAGTCATGGCGACAAGTCGCTCATTGTCTTTCTCTACCCGATGGATATTAAAGATACAAAACTTTTAAGTTATGAGCAGATCGGCAAAGATGACAAACAGTGGCTCTATTTGCCGGCACTCAAACGGGTAAAGCGCATCAGTTCGAGGAACAAATCGGGCTCTTTTATGGCAAGTGAATTCAGCTATGAAGACATTGCCTCACAAAACTACCAAAACTACCGCTATCAAGGAGAAGCCAAAAAAGTCACTATCCACGGGAAAAGCTACCTGAAAATTGTACGCATTCCCAAAGACAAGCACAGTGGGTATTCAAAACAGGTTGTCTATATCGACCCCAAAACCTATCTTGCACAATTTGGCGAATATTATGACAAAAACGGAAGATTGCTCAAAAAGGCAACCTTTTTGAAATATAGAAAGATAGACGGTATCGACCGCATTGTCAAAATGAAGATGAGCAATGTACAAAACGGCAAAAGCACATTGCTTATTTGGAACAAAGACACGATACATGCTCACTTGTCAGACAGTGACTTTTCAAAAAGAATTTTACAATGAACCGGGCTGTCTTGTCGATACTGCTTGCTCTTTCGCACCTTGGGGCAGTTGAGTTAAAAAGCACGGTGGATGTAACACATACAGGCTATTCACACTCAGGAGATCAAACAGAGGTAAGCGGTGATATTGAACTTAGCCAACATAGCAGTTTTTTCGATGGAAAAATGAGTCTTATTTACCTTTACAGTGATCGTTATAAAGAGAGAAGATACCTTTACCTAAATGAACTTTATGCATCAAAAAGTATGGGAGAGTACCGGTTTGAAATAGGAAAACGGATTGTCTACTGGGGTGAACTGGAAGGGTACAATATTACAGATGTCTTCAACCCAAAAAACTATCTTCTCGACCCCTTTGACAAAAGTGCCAAACTTGGAAGCTGGTCGGCTGCACTCAGCCGCTATTTTGGAGACGATGTGCTTGAAGCGGGGATAAAGTTCTACGAAGAAAACCTTGCGCTTTCAGATGCACATACCCCCTACTATCCACTGCCTCTACCGTACAGCACTTCTCTCAAACTTCAGGAAGAGCGATACACACCTACAGTGTATGTCAGCTATACCGTGAGCAGTGAGAAGGTTGTGGAGAGCGAGAGCCGTCTTATTGTGTGGCACGGGTATGACAACAAACGCAACTTTATACCTGTAGCCTACGGACAGGAACTGGCGCAATATGCCTACAGGGTGAACAAAGCACTCTTTTTGTCCCACATTGTCTATGACGATATGCTCTTTAAAGCAGAAGCAAGCTACACACATGTTATCGATTATGCTCCGATGAGCGACTATTGGCAGTTTGGTATAGGGGCAGAAAAGAGTCTCTATGACATAGCCGACACAGATGTTACCCTTTATGCCGAATACTACCGCTACGTATACAAGGAGAGTACAAAGGTTAAAAATGTAGATATATCGGAAATCTACAATGATGACCTCTTTCTGGCGGCAAAACTCAATTTCAACGATACCCAAAGCAGTGAAGTCAGAGCAGGCATGCTTTATGATATCGGCAACCGTGAAAAAGTCTTTAAAATCGAAGCTAAAACAAGACTGCTTGATCGTTTTGTACTGCATGCGCAGTGGCTGCATATACTGCCGTCAAACCATACACTCTTGTCTACATTTAAAGATCATACCCGGATACAGTTCGGAATACGTTATACATTTTAGGAGACTCTATGCAAAGCTATATCAATTTTTTAGACAGAAACAAATACAGGCTGATATGGGCAGTTACCCTTGTAACACTTCTGCTCTCCTATTCACTGAAAAATATCGCCTATGAGGGAAGTTACCGCATCTGGTTCGATGCCGACTCCAAGATCATTACCTCTTACGATGCCTTTAGAGACACCTTTGGAGGAGACGACACCTTTGTCGTCTCCTTTGAAGACAAAGAGGGTATCTTTAGACCAAAGCCGATTCAGACCATATTGAAACTAACACGTGAATTTAAAAAGATCAAAGGTGTTCAAAAGGTAGATTCACTCACAAACTACCAATATATACGCAGTGAAGAGGATGATATTATCGTAGAGGATTTCATCGAAGATACGGTTGCACTGCCGGAAAAAAAAGCGTTGGCACTAAAGGATTCGCTGATTGTCAATCACCTCATCAGCAAAGATGGGAAAACCACACTTATTGCCGTGAAACTCTCTTCCCGTCAGGGAAGCAAAGAGGCAGTCAATATAGCCGTGATGAAAGAACTTCAACAGATCCTAAAGCAGACCCAAAAAGAGACAGGTTACCACTTCTACCTCTCCGGTGTTCCTGCTATTACCGCCTCGCTTGTAACAGTCTCCCAGCATGATGCGTTCTTGCTGATGCCTTTGGCGGTCATCATTGTCGTACTCATGCTGTGGCTGCTTTTTAGAGATGTGATGGGGGTTATTGTACCATCCGCAGTGATTGTGTTTACATTTTTGATTGTTTTGAGTATACAGATGCTTTTGGGCTATAAGCTCAACAACTTTACCGTTAACATACCCTCTTTTATTTCGGCAATTGCCATTGCCGATGCCATGCACCTTTTTTTGGCATGGGTCTATTACAGAAAACAGGGACTTAAAAACAAAGAAGCGGTTACGGTAGCACTGCAAAAGAACTTTCTTCCTATCGCCATGACCTCTTTTACCACCGCAACAGGCTTTGCCACACTGGGGCTAAGCGCCATAGAACCCATTGCCACCCTCGGACTTGCCATCACCAGCGGTGCACTCATTGCCTTTGTACTGAGTGTTACACTGGCACCGGCAATCTTGCTGACACGCAAAGAAGAACAGTCCGTCAAACCGGTACATTTTTTGGATCTCTCCCATATAAAAGGCTATGGTACTTTCATCAAAAGGCATGATAAAAAGATCATTCTCTTTTTTACAGGGCTCTTTCTCATTGCCGGGTATGGACTGAGCCATACCAAGGTTGACAGCAACAGCATCAAATACTTTTCGCCAAACACCGTGGTACGTAGCGGAAGTGATTTCATCGAAAAGCATATCACAGGACCGATGGTGTATGAGGTAATCATCGATTCCTCCAAAAAAGAAGGCATCAAAGATCCGATATTTCTTACACAGATCATCGCTTTTGAAAAGGCATTAAAAACACGGTATCCTACAGTGCGATTCAGTATATCCCTCAAAGATATTATTATGAGGATGCAAAAGGTTTTAAACCCCAATGCCCCTACCCCGCTGCCTGATGAGAAAAATCTTGTGGCACAATACCTGCTGCTCTACTCTATGAGCCTGCCGCAGGGTATGGAGATAAACGATCAGGTCGATACCAATGAACGCTATCTTAGACTGACACTCAACACCAATATACAGGACACTTCCAAAGATCTGGAAATGATAGCATGGATCAAAGAGTGGTGGCACGCACATGCACCTTATGCAGCCGACGTACAGGGACAGACTGCCATCTTTGCCTATATGCAAAGCAGTGTAACAGACACACTGATTGTCTCCATCGCCTCCACCCTGCTCATTGTGATGGCGGCGATGTTTTTAATCTACCGAAACCTAAAGATGCTCTTGCTGTTTGTGCTGCCAAATGTCGCACCGTTGCTTCTGGTTGCCGGGGTCATGGGCTATTTAAATATCCCTATCGATATAGGCGTTGCTATTTCAGCAGCGGTTATTCTTGGTATTGCCGTCGATGATACCATACATTTTTTCAGCAAATTTTTTGATGCTATCAAAGAAAAACCTTTTGACAAGAGCATCGACTACGTCATCAGCCACAGCGGAAATGCCATGATCCTTACCACACTCATTCTCTCACTGACTTTTACGGTATTTGGCGTAAGCAGTTTTATCCCCAATGTCAATTTTGCCATTGTAACGGTCATAGCACTCAATATTGCACTTTTGCTTGATCTTTTGCTGTTACCGGCACTGTTGAGTCTGTTTTACGGGAATAAAAATTGAGATTTTCTGGTATGCATCTATCGAATGATCATGTGAAGTTGTCTGGAAAATGTGTAAAATATTTGGAGGGCGAGATAGGTTAAGTAAAATTATTATAGTATACTAAAATATTTTATATATCTAAATTTTAGGACACTATCATGCCAATCAACACTCTCTCACTAAGAGAGAAAAAACAAGCCACACTCAAACTCAAAATTCTCGACACTTTTGATGAAAATCTCAAAACAAAAACCTTGGCAGATATATCAGTCAAAGAGGTAGCAAAAGAGCTTGAGATATCGGAGATGACCTTTTTCAACTACTTTGGAAGCAAAAAAGAGGTGCTGATTTATTTTATAGAGCTTTGGAGTCTGGAGATGCAGATGCATATAGAAGGACTTGAACCTTTGGAGGCTATTTATCGTATTTTTGAAGAGACGGCTAAAACGATAGAAAAAAACCCCAATCTTTTTATGGAGATAGTCGCTTCTATGGCACTGTACGGGATGTCCAAAAAAGATATACCCATAAGCAGGGCTGAACGCATACTGCGTTTTGGACAAGATGTCCCCTATGAAGTGGGCGGATTCCCCAATATCGTCAAACCTTTACTCTCAAAACTCAACCTTACACCAAAGAAACAGGATTTTATCTATACGGCACTTTTTAATACCTGTTTTGCAACACCACTTTTGATAAAGTGCCCGGAGTTCAGCAATTTGAAAGAGCGCTATTTTGAGCATTTGGATTTTATTTTGAAGGAAGTGAGATGACATTTTTAGCCAATAAAAAGAGTGTCATACTTTTGGCAATACTTACTGCTTTCATGGCATTTGTTGTGATGGGAATTGTAAATCCTATGATAGACGGTAAAGACGGTTTAAGTGTCATTGCCCTGCAACTTTCTTTTGACAAAGCTGCCGCAAAAGAGATCGTCTCTACGTGGGATATTGAAGCATTTAGAGAGTGGATATTTACGGATTACATCTATGCATTGAGCTATGTGCTCTTTTTTACATCCCTGCTTTTGTGGCTTGGAAAAGAGAAACATGTAGATGTAAAACGGTTTGTCGCTATCGCTCTTTTTGCCGGTCTGTTTGACTGGGTGGAAAATAGCCTGGAGTTATGGTTCTTGCAGGATACGGAACACTTCTCCTCTACACTTTTTTTCATTCACTCCGTACTCTCAACCCTGAAATGGCTTGCGCTTCCTGTTGTTTTGTGGAAGATTGTACAACTTTTAAAAACCAAAAGAGTAACATATGTATGAAACCCCATACTGCCAACTCCAACACCTAAAAGAGAAAAATGCCATCCTCTGCAAATGGAAACAGTTTTGCAAAGGTGATGACTACCGTGACCCGTTAAAATTTGCCGCACAAGAGATAAAGAAATATCAAATCAGTACATGGATAACCGATACAACCCACGGCTTTGAAAGTGATGAAGCAGATACCAAGTGGCTTTTGGAGGAGTTTGTACCGAGTATGATCAACAGCAGTATCAAAAAGGTTATTTTTATCATTGCTGAGGATAGTCCTTTGATGAAAGAGATAAAGGAGCAAGAGGCAGCTTTGAGTCGGTTTTTTGAAGTGAAGTTGGTAAAGGCTAATGCTCACTATACTACATAAAAAAGGTTTTTTGATGAAGAATATATTTCACAAAGAGTATAAAAACTATTTTACTCTTTTTATATCCGTTTGATCAAACACGGGTTTACCTAAAGCTGTAGAAAGTGTATGTGCATCTTGTAATATTTGTTTATAATCTTCATGAGCCATAATATTAATTCTGTTTCCATCATTTAGTACAATATTTAAACTATATACATCAAAATACTCTTTGGGTTTTTTTAAATCAGTTTGAATAAAATCATGACTTTTTAAAATTTGAAAGGCGTATATATTTTTAAAACTAGTATATGCATTGATTGTTCGTGCTTCTTGTATGGTTTTACCTTTATAAAATTCTTCTGTATTCAGATCAAATGTAAATGTTTCAGAATTTGTCATTAAAAAGTATAGATAGAAAGATCCAAGCATAAGTAGACCAATTGCAACACCAATAATGTTAAAAGATTTTAAAAACATATAAGTAATAAATAGAGCAAAGGCAATGGCTAAATATACTTTTAGATTAGAGGTATTATTTACATATTTATATTCATTGTTTTTATAAATAAGCTCAAATATAGGAGTTTTAGTAAGAAATGAATATATCGGTTCTGTAGAAATTTTGTTTTTATTAAAACTTGATGATTTTTTTATAGTATTCGAAGTATATTGACTATTTAATTTTACATCAGTTTTATTGAAAAAAACTCTATAAAATTGTTTACTCTTGTTGTTGCTTTTTACTGCAAAGTAGATAGTGACTTTATCACCTATATTGTAATTTTTTAATGCTGTTTGTGATACATCAGATAGTGCTACCTCTCCATTTAAATTATCAAAAACTAAATCTTTCCCCTCTTCATACTCCTTGGAAGCATGCCTTTTCATAACCTTAGCTTGAGATTTTACTATGTAGTAAGTTTCACCATTATATTGCTTTGTGTCTACTATGGAGGCAGAATAAGTGTATGTTAGAAAAAAGAGTAAAATAGATATGATTTTCAAATAGACATCTTTTTATGGATTGTAAATAAATTAATTCTACCTAAAGAATCTTAATATGCAGGACTAAAAGTTTAGAGCATCATTCAAAACAAAAATCATAGAAGTATGTAATAAAAAAGATGAATAGATAACTTTGACAGCATATTTAGTAGAATTTCTTTGTACCAAATATTGTAGCCAGATCACTATGATGAAACTACAAGAGGAAAACCCCTTGTAGCAGCTTATTGTGCTATATAAGTCTGGTCTTCTTTAATGATCCTATCAGATACTGTTGCACTAAGATTGATATCGTAGATATCGCTTGGTTGCGTATATTCTGGATCGATACGCTTTGTAACTACAGTATATTTGGGATCATCAAGATTCAGGTGGCTTCCTTCAGGAAGAATCTCTTTGCCATCACTATCCAAACGGCCTGCTGCCATTTCACCCCACTGTACCCATGATCCGTCATACATACTCACTGGATAATCCAATACAGCACTCGCCGTAATACCAATCAGTGTTGCTTTACGTCCTGTTCTACAGTATGTAATAATTTTATCACCTTTTTTGTATCCTTTTTCATAATAAAGCATCTCTAGGTCAGCTGGTGATTTAAATTTATAGGAAGCATCTTTTTCATCAATAATCCCATCACCGTTAATATCTTCTTTCTGGTCATCCATAATAAGAATATCTGTATAAGGAAAGTCTACAGCACCTCTAATATGTCCTTGAAGCGGCATAAGGCATACTTCATTTTTGTTTGGACCACACTTCATTTCGTCGCTAAAACGTGAAGCTTTTTCACCTGTATATTCTTCTGTACCTCTTGCATCAGCAATAAAATAACCTGATTGGTCATCTAAAGATGCAATTTTCATCATATCCGAGATATAGGTTTGTATTTCAACTTGTAAATTATTCAATGATTTCATAGAATAATGGGTATATTCTTCAGGCTTGAGAGGAGGAGTTGGTGCATCAACAAGCAAATCTGAATGCAAGTAGTCATAGGTTACAGAACCGCTAAGAAATGCTAATCTCTCTTTAGGCCATCCCCAATACTTTAATACCCACCAAGAGCGAACTACTTCACGCATTGTTGTTGATCCTTCACCTACAGCAAAAACCACATAGTCTTTTTGGGGGTCAATACCGAACATATTGATCATACCGTCCACATGTGCACCATCAAGAAGTGCCCCCGGGATATTACTGATACCATCATGGCGCATATAAGATGGATCACAAGCACCCCCTGCAGGAATCTGATAGACAAAAACATCTTTATCATCATGTTTAAGAAATTTACCATTGGAAGTAGCTCCTGCTTGAAAGATCACCAGTCGCCCAGTTAGCCCCTTGGGTCTGTTGACTTTCCAGTTCTGAATATAAGAGGAAAGAGTTTTTGCATTGATAATGCCAGATTTTTTATTGTCATAATTATCATCTTGACATCCTGTTATCCCCAGCAATACCAAGAGTATTGCAATACCTTTTATGTACAATTTCATTTTGAATCTCCTTTAAAAGTTACGTAAGTTTGCCGGCGATATTCATTTTATATCATAAGTATTACTTTAATATTACCACCTATCATATAAATAAAATTGAAAATATATACTTGCAGGTGGCTGCATGAAGGCAGTTAAAAAAAATAGTATAATACCTTTATGAAAAAACAACCCACCCGAGAAAAACTCCTCGACATCACCTTCGATGAAGTCTATATCCACGGCTATACAGCTACTTCGGTCGATACCATCCTCAAAAAAGCGGGTATACCCAAAGGGTCTATGTATCATCACTTCAAAGGGAAAAAAGAGCTGGTGTTGGCAATGGTGCAAGAGCGACTCTTTCCAAAGATGGATACTTTTTTTATATTTGAACGTGAAGATGGCGAAACGGTGATGCAGCGACTGCGTAACACCTATGCAGCCATGAGCAAAAACAAGCCGCTTGTTGCTTACGGGTGTCCGCTCTATCGCCTCATGGTCGAACTCTCGGCGATTGACAGTGAGTTTGATGCGCTGCTGGGCAGCAGAGCAAAGCAGCTCCATCAAGCACTTACTACGCTGCTGCAAAGCGGCATCGACGATGGGGAGTTTACAAACAAACTTGATGCCGAAAGCTTTGCGCGTTTTATGCTCAGTGCCACATGGGGCATACTCTCTATGCCGCCCTCACTCTCCTCTCCCCGTTTGTTTCTTGAACAGAGCCGCTTTATTTTAGAAGATCTCGAAGTCTACACCAAGTAAACCAACAAGGTTAGACTGTTTAGTCTAATCTAAGCAGATTTTCTCTATACTACCATTAGACCAATTAGTCTAATCAAAGCGAAAGGAACCGGTATGTTCATCATCACACCTGAGCCAAACAGAGAAATGCAGGTACTTTTAAGAGGTGTCCGCGCCAAGCTTGGTCATGTCCCGCCGCACTGGGAACTATTTGCATCCATCAACCCCACGCGCTTCAAGATGTTTCTTGAGGAGATCAATTACCTCACTGCACATTCAAACATCGAGAAAGACTTTTTTGCCTTTTTGCGTTATGCCATAGCCACGGACAATGGGTTTGACTACTGCATGCGCTTCAACCAGCAGCTTCTGCTCTCTACAGGCTATACACCGGAAGATTTGCATGCGGTAGAAGGTACAGACAAAAACATACCGTTTGATAAAAAACACCAAGCGCTTTTTGATGCGGCGCTCACAGCCGTTTTTGAACCTGATAGATTTACAGCCGAAACCATAGCCTCCCTGCATCGTATCGGCTGGAGCGATGCCGATATCTTCGATGCTATTGACCATGCGGCGTTTTTGTTCAAGTTTGCACGTATCCTCAAAGCCTATATTGACAAGGCGGCATGATGGAGATTGTACAGATACCGTTTGTCAAGCATCTGGGCATACTACAACAGGACGATAGACTATGGCTGCCCCCTGACACAGTACTGCAAAACCACATCGGTACCTTCCATGCCGGGGTGATCTACACACTGGCTGAAACAGCATCGGGTATGGCACTGACAAGAGATTTTCCCAAACTCGCAGGCAACGTCACCGCCCTGCTTCGCAGCAGTGAGATACGTTACAAATCTCCTGCAAAAACCGCGTTATACGCAACAACACAGATAGACAAAACTGAGGCAGAAACATTTTTGCACCGGCTTGAGACACGGAGAAGAGCCTCCATCAACGTATATGTAACTGTGAAAGGTGAAGAGAATGATATAACTGTTATGGAAGGGGTATTTGGCTGGTTTGTTGCTCTCGATGCAGATGGAGGATCTTAGTTGATCACCCCGGAAATGTCTGCATATCAAGTATAGAAGATCACTCTTTTACCGTTTTTTTACCCGCTTTTATCCATCCGTTTTCTATACCGCCTTTGAGTTCGTAAATTTTCTTGAAGCCCATCTGGTCAAGCCCTTGGGCAAGTACTTTGGTACGGCTGGCATGGGCACAGTAAATGATAAAGGGCTGTTTTTTGTCTTTGACAATGTGCCCGAGATTATAGAACCAGTCGGCAAGATCCGGCTGTCCGTTAGGGGTGAAGAACATCATTTTGTGCGCACCCTTGATGATACCTGTCTGTTTCCACTCCATTGGAGTACGGATATCAATGACCGGTACGCCTTTAGCCTGCAATTTCACAAGTTCATCCGCATCGATACGCTTTACTTCGGCAAAGAGTGCAACACTTAACAGCATGGCACCTATCAGTATCTTTTTCATAATCTATCCTTTAAGATGGTTTTGGGCATTCTAACGCAGAAACATTAACGGTGCGTTGCCGTCCACTCAGCATGTACAATAAGTTGGTCTCCCTCCCATATCTCACCGGTAAAATGATCTCCCTCACGGTAGTTACCAACCCCTTTTGGCGTACCGCTCATAATAATATCACCATCTTCAAGTGTCATAAAGCCTTTGATTTCTTCAATCATCACATTTGGCTTGTACATCATCAGCGTATAGTCAGCATACTGCACCAGTGTACCGTTACGGTAGAGTTTCATTGCAAGTGCTTCAAGCTTTCCGTCGAAAGGTACAAAACTGCTCAACACAGCAGAGCCGTCAAACGCTTTGGCCCGCTCCCAGGGCAATCCCTTGCGTTTCAATTCGTTCTGTATATCGGCATGTGTCAGATCCAGCCCGAAACCCACTCCGGAAATGGATCCTGCTTCAATAAGAAAACATATCTCCCCCTCAAAGCGGGTTGTTTCATTAAAGTAGCAGAGTGTATCACTGACAGCTGAGTTTGGTTTATTGAAAACAACCATCTGCGAAGGAATTTCATTGCTAAGTTCGTAAATATGCTCGACATAGTTACGCCCAATACAGACGATTTTGGAAGGAATGACAGTTTTTCCGTCAAAATCTACAGTATGCATCAGTATCCTTTTTATTCATCTAAGAAAATCATACCCAAAAGAGCACAAGAACCCGCTTTTGACGCCTCAGACATAAAAAGCTATAATGGGTGAAAAAAGGGAATATTATGCAAACTGCTTCATTCTACAAAGACCTGAACTTCAGCGATGAAAGTGTCGTCATTACCCCTATGCTTGAGAGCAGTTTCGGCAAAGAGATACGTATTGCATTCAAAAAAGGGCAGGTTATGAAAGCGCACAAAACCAGGTTTCCCATTACGGTCATGACACTCAAAGGAAATATACATTTTGGTGTAGGAGAGAAAGTCGTCATACTCAATGAGGGAGATGTCATCGCTTTGGAGGGTAATGTGGTGCATGAGCTGAAGGCGCTCGAAGAGTCAGTCGTGCGCCTCAGCCTTCACAAAGGTGACAGTGTCGACAGAGTCAAAGGCGTACTGAAACTCTAACTCGCCTTTTTATCCATTAGCTTCAGCATATCTGCAAGGGTTTGATGCATATCATTACGGTTAACGATCATATCGATCAAACCATGCTCGAGCAGGAATTCAGAACGCTGGAAGCCTTCCGGAAGGTCAACCCCAACCGTCTGCTTGATAACACGCTGTCCTGCAAACCCGATGAGTGCACCCGGCTCTGCCATGATGATGTCTCCAAGCATCGCAAACGATGCGGAAACCCCGCCCATCGTTGGATCGGTCAGCACAGAAATATACGGAAGCCCTTTCTCACTGAGACGCTTGAGTGCCGCAGAGGTTTTGCTCATTTGAAGCAATGCATAGGTACTCTCCTGCATTCTTGCTCCACCGGAAGCAGAAACAATGATAACACCGCACTCTTTTTCAATAGCCCTGTTGACTGCACGGACAATTTTTTCACCTTCTACCGACCCCAGGCTTCCACCCATGAAGGCAAAGTCAAATACTACCAGTTCTGCAGGGATACCTTCGATCGTACAGCTACCACTGACAACCGAAGAGGTTTTACCTGTTTTCGCCTTGGCTTCTTCCAGACGCTTCTTATAAGACTTTTTGTCGGTAAACTTCAAAGGATCAACCGGTGCAAGCGATGCATCATGTTCCTCAAAACTCCCCTCATCGGCAATCGAAGCAATGCGCTTCTCCGCACTGATACGGAAGTGATGGTTACACTTGGGACAGACATTCTGCTTGGCTTCCACCTCTTTGTAGTACATCAGGGAAGTACACTTCGGACACTTGATCCACTGATTTTGCTGTTCTTCTTTCGCTTTTTCTTTTCCAAATAGGTTACTGAACATCGTTCCAAATTCCATTACACGTCCTCTTCCATCTGCCTGGCTTTGACGATAATATCTTCAATCGTCTCCACCACACTTTTTTCTTTTGATACTATAACATAATCTTGCTCAACGACCACTTCGAGCCCCTCACAAAGTGCCAGACCCGCGGCAAAGTCATAAATGCGAAACGCTCCGGCAAAAAGAACAAACTTCACATTGTGTGCATAGGCAAGCGAAAGCGCAATGGCACCTGGTGCACGAAACTTCAGTCCTGATGCATCAAGCTGCGCAACAAGGTTCGGGTTGGCATAGGCTTTTTCAAAAAGTCCAATCTCGGCATTGGGAACATTTTGTGGTTTGTGCCATTGTGAAGCAAAAAGTTTTCCCGTCAGAAGGGGTTTGCCGGGCGTTTTAATAAAGATATCTCCATTGGCAAGGTTGCAGACAATCGCTGCATCAAGTACGCCATTGGTATTGACACGGGCAACAGAAGTACCATAGTAGGGAAAAGAGGAAAGCGCGTTGGAGGAGCCATCAATAGGATCAATGATAATGTGAGCCTCCCCTTTTCCAATGATACCTGATTCTTCAGACTCAATGAAACCGAAAGAGGAAAGATGCTTCACAAAAACCGATTCGGCAAAAAGGTCAAGACGCGAACTCACATCACCGCCTGCACCCACTTCAGTCTTTTCAAACCACGATGCATCAAAACCCGTTTCAATTGCCTTGCTGATCTCTTCGTTGGCACAGATACAAGCTTTGACAAAACTGTTCAACTGAGTCTCTCTTTTTTCATTATGTGACCATTAGTGGTGCGTGATTACGCACCCTACGCGATTTACTCGCCTTTTTTGTTCATCTCGAGGGTTGGCCTTGCGCCACGCGGTACGACCATCCAGAATTTACGTACGGCAACTCTGGCATTCTCAAGAATCTCCTGCGCTTTTTTGCTGCCTGTTTTGGCAACATAGTCTTTGAGCAGTCGTTTCAGTTCAAACATCTCAAAGTCCCACTCATCTGTATCGATACGGATCGCTTCGACCAGTTCAGGGTTGAGTTTTTCATAGAATGTATTCTCTTCGTCATAAACGAAAGCTTTACCGCCGGTCATACCTGCACCGAAATTCACACCGGTATTGCCCAAAATAACAACCGTACCGCCTGTCATATATTCACAAGGATGATCTCCTGTTCCCTCAACTACCGCGGTAGCTCCCGAGTTACGTACTGCAAAACGCTCACCGACCATTCCGCTGACATAGAGAGTACCGCCGGTTGCACCGTAAAGACAGGTGTTTCCGCCCAGTGCAAAGTGAGGACCGGATTTACTTGATGTAATTACGATACGCCCGCCGTTCATACCTTTACCGATATAGTCGTTTCCTGCACCGTAAAGATTGATACTGATTCCTTTGGCAAGGAAGGCACCAAGAGACTGTCCTGCCACGCCGGTCAGGTTGATAGTAATAGTGTCATCAGGCAGTCCCTTGTTCCCGTGACGCGCTGCGATTTCACCGGAAATACGTGTACCGAAACTTCTGTTGAGGTTACTGATCTCTTTCTCGAGTACAACCGGTTTACTTGGATCTTCAATGGTCGGCATCAGCTCTTTGACAATCTCTTTTTCATACTCGTTCTTGTCAAACGGTTCATTGAACGGTACCTGACAGGTGTCGATACCGTCAACTTTTTGCAAGAGCTGTTCAAAATCGAATTTCTTGGCAAATTCATCATCAATCACCTTCATCAATTCAGTCTTGCCAACGATCTCTTCAAGACTCTTGTATCCAAGCTGTGCCAGAATTTCACGTACTTCTTCCGCCAGCAGCGTAAAGTAGTTGATCACCTTCTGTACATTTCCTTTGAACCGTGCACGCAGATGCGGATCTTGTGTCGCAACACCGACACCACAGGTATTCAGGTGGCAGACACGCAGCATCATACAACCCACGATAACCAGTGCACCGGTACCGAATGCATACTGTTCTGCACCGAAGATCGCCGCCTTGACAACATCGAGTGCCGTTTTAAGACCACCATCGGTCTCTACTGTAACAAGCTGACGCAGGTTGTTTGCTTTAAGCGCATTGTGTGCCTCTACCAGTCCAAGCTCCCACGGGTTACCCGCAAAACGAATCGAACCGATAGGCGCCGCACCCGTACCGCCGTCACCGCCGGAGATGATGATCTTGTCCGCATAGGCTTTGGCAACACCCGCAGCGATGGTACCGACACCCGCAGTCGAGACCAGTTTGACCGCTACTTTGGCATTGGGGTTGACCTGTTTCATATCGAAGATCAGCTGTGCAAGATCCTCGATGGAATAGATGTCATGATGCGGCGGCGGCGAAATGAGTGTTACACCCGGTTTGGTATAACGCAACGAAGCGATGAGCGGAGATACTTTGCTTCCGGGAAGCTGTCCGCCCTCCCCAGGCTTGGCACCCTGTGCCACTTTGATCTGGATCTCTTCAGCCGAACGCAGATACTCCGGAGTTACCCCAAAACGTCCCGATGCAATCTGTTTGATCTTGGAGTTCTTGATGGTGCCGTAACGTGCAGGATCTTCCCCTCCCTCACCGGAGTTGGATTTTCCGCCAAGTGTGTTGAGCGCTTCGGCAAGAACCTCGTGTGCCTCCTGGGAGATGGACCCCATAGACATTGCCGCAGAAGAGAAGCGTTTAAAGATTTCCTCAACCGGCTCCACCTCATCGATGCTGATAGGTTCCCTTGAAGAGTTCAGTTCATAGAAGTCACGGATGAACTTCTTGTCACGCTTGTCGATCATATCTGAGAGCTTTTTGTAATCCTCTTTGCTGCCTGTCTCTGCCGCTTTTTGAATAGCCGAAATGACCGGTCTTGAGAAGTCGTGATACTCTTCACCTCTTTTGTACTTGTAGAATCCGCCTTTGTAAAGCGCATTCTTCTTTCCTTCAAACTCATCAGTATAGGCACGGTCATGGTAGGTATTGAGGCGCTGGTCAATATCTTCATACCCCAGTCCTTTGAGCAGTCCCACTGAACCATTGAAACACTCGCTCACAATCTCATCACTCAAACCGATGACATCAAAAAGCTTAGAGTTTCGGTAGGAAGAGATTGTTGAAATTCCCATTTTTGACATAATTTTGAGCAGTCCTGCACCCATGGCACGTCTGACACGTCTGAGTGTCATTGCCATATCGTCAGTCTCGTCTTTCATCAGCTGCTCGACTGTATAGTAAAGCAAATATGGATAGATTGCTGCCGCACCGTAGCCGATCATACAGGCTGCAGAATGCGGATCGAATACTTCACCTGTTGCAGCCACAATGCTGACAAGGTGTCTCAGCTTTGCATCAAGAAGCACCTGGCTCAACCGTCCGATGACCATAACCATTGGCATGACTTTTGTTTCAACAGAAAGGTTCCTGTCATCAAGAATGACTGTTCTAATGCCATTGTCACGGACATCGGCAACAATCTTCTCTACAAGCGCATCAAGACTCTTTTTGAGGTCATGCGTATAAGTAGTGTCGTAACTTGCAACTTTGTATGCAGGGTCATATTTTTCGTTCCCTTCTGTTCCGAACTCCTGCAAAATGGCAAATTTCTCTGCCGACATTACCGGAAGTACAGTTTTGAGACGCTTCGCGTGTTCTGCATCATCTGAAAGTACATTTCGTATTTCACCAAACCCGGTATTGAGGCTGGTAACAGTCTTTTCACGGATCGGGTCAATCGGAGGGTTTGTCACCTGTGCAAACTTCTGTTTAAAGAAATCGGTAAAGTTGCGCTGATGGGTGGAGAATGCAGCAATCGGCGTATCATCACCCATTGCACCGGTAGTCTCCTTCCCTTCAAGCACCATCGGTTTGATCACTTCACGCATCACTTCGAGTGTAAAGTTGAAATAACGCTGCTTAGCTTCCATCTCTTTATGGTCTGTGGAAACTTTGTCTACTTTGGTATTGGGAACATACTCCTGCAGGTAGCTCATATTTTCACCCAGCCATTTGTTGTAAGGGTGCATCGATTTGATGTAGTCATCAATATCTTTGGATTTCAGCACTTTACCGTACTTGAGGTCAACCCCCATCATTTCACCCGACTGCAGGCGGCCGCGCTCTACAATCTGCTCTTCTGGAATTTGAAGTACACCATACTCCGATGAGATCAACAGACGGTTATCGGTAGTAACAATATATTTTGAAGGTCTCAACCCGTTTCTGTCAAGGACACAACCGATGTAACGTCCGTCGGTCATACTTACCGCGGCAGGCCCGTCCCATGGTTCAAAGCAGGTACTTGCATACTCGTAGAAGGCACGAAGATCACCATCCATCTGCGATGCATTATGCCATGGTGCAGGAATGAGCGAACGTGCCGCTTTGAAGAAGTCAACACCGTTCACACGCAGGAACTCCATAAAGTTGTCGAGACTTGCCGAGTCGCTCATACCGTCCTGGATGACATCGGTCAGACGTTTCATCTCTTCATCGGTAAAGACAGTGGATTTGACAGCAGCCATTTTGGCCTTCACATTAAACCGGTTGGCAGTCACGGAGTTGATCTCACCGTTGTGTGCGATCATTCTGAACGGCTGAGCCAGTCTCCACTCAGGCAGTGTGTTAGTAGAGAAGCGCTGGTGGAAAAGACAGAAAGAGATTTTAAAGTCTTCATCTGCAAGATCCTGATAGAACTCTTTGATATGCGTCGGCATAACCAGTCCCTTGTAGGAGACCACTTTGGATGAGAAGGAAGGAATGTAAAAGTCTCTGTCATGTTTGAGTTCATGCTCGATCTCTTTACGCGAAAGGTAAAGCAGCGCGTCGAAACGTTCGGAAGCAACGACACCCTGTGGTGCGACAAAAACCTGTTTGATGGTTGGAAGGGTAGAGAGTGCCTGCTCACCAAGCGCATTGGTATCGACAGGAACAGTACGGGTATAGACCACTTCAAGGTCATTGTTGTGACACACTTTTTCAATAATGGCAAAGTCATTTTCATTGCGGGAGAAAACCATTGCCACACCATACTGTTCAGGAAGATCGACACCCGCTTCGGAAGCCTTCTTTTCAAAGAAACTTTTGGGCATGGAGAGCAGCAGTCCGGAGCCGTCCCCTGTCTTTCCGTCAGCAGCGATTGCGCCGCGGTGCATCATGCGCGAGAGCGCAGTAACCGCATCCTCGAGGTTTTGATGTGACGGTGTATTGTCGATAGAGCACAGCAGCCCAAATCCACAATTGTCTTTAAATGAAGTATAGAGATCTCTCATAGTCCAACCTTGAATTAAAATGAAAAAACGCCCTTGTATAAGCGTCTGAAATGGGGATGATTATACTTAAATATACGTTAGAACTCCTTTAACCACATAGCAAGAAGTGCCCCTCAGCCCGGAAGAGCGACTCTTTTTAACCCAAAACGCACTATAATCGTTTCAAGATAAAATCAAACAGGAGCATCTGCATCAAAGGGTTCATTTTACGTGTGCGAAAAGCCAAGAACGAAGACTCCATTGCCCTTGTTTTGACACGCAGTCATATCAGAACCTATTACCGTTTTTACGGTGCGCGGCACTCCATTTTGCAGCTGGGGAACCTCATCGATTTTGAGGTAGAGGGAGAAGACGGCAGGTTTCTTCCGAGGCTGCGCTCGCTTTCGCATCTCGGCTTTCCGTGGATGTTCGAACGAAACCGGCTGATGCTTTGGCAGAACTTCATACAAAAGTTCGAACCCCACCTTCAGGATGCCGATGAGATAGACACTTTCTACTTTGACCTGCTGCTCGATGCTGCAAAACGGTGGCACCGTCAAAACCCGAAGCGTATTGTCTGCGAGAGCTACATCAAAATGCTCGATTTTGAAGGTCGGCTCTACCCCGAAGAGCACTGCTATATTTGCGAAAACCGTATAGAAGAGGAGATAGCCCTGATGCAATCGTTCAAACCGGCACATCCACACTGCATCTACGCCGCTGCCCTGCCGACCAAAAAAATACTTGACTTTTTCAAAAGCAAAAAAACAGTCTTTCTGGAAGACTATGAGGTAGACATTCTCTTCGATACGGTAATGAAAGGGTTTTAGCGTGGATTTCAGGGAAGATTGGTTATGCTTTGCGCACATAACCGATGAAGGATTTCAGTATGATAAAAACACTTTTTGCAGCAACAATTGCCGCACTGCTTTTTAACGGATGTTCGGAGTTTAGTTTCCAGTCCTCTGACACACCGCCTGTTACCGAACATGACAAAGCTGTCTATCAGCAACAGCAGGCACTCAAGACACAGCAGGAAACCATGCTCGACACATATAAAAACTAAAGACAAAAAGGCCTATGCCTTTTTGACAAACTCCTGCTTGAGCTTGATCGCCCCCACACCGGGTACTTTACAATCAATATTGTGACCGTCACTACCCTCGACCAGACGGATTCCTTTGATCTTGGTACCGACCTTTATGCCGCCGCTGCTTCCTTTAACCTTGAGGTCTTTGATAACAGTAACAGTATCACCGTCTTGGAGAATATTGCCGTTGGCATCTTTGACAACTAATCCTGATTCCGCCTCTTCAGCTTCACTTTTGCTCCATTCATATGCACACTCCGGACAGATGTAGAGATCGCCGTCTTCATAGGTGTACTCACTGCCGCACTTTGGACAATTTGGAATGTTTTCCATAAAATTTCCTTTGTAAAAGATTATTGTGGACGTATTTTACTCTTCTTTTTTTAAAGCGCATAATGCATACGTCAAACACTGAACCAGGAAATTTTCGTTTTGCATCTCCTTTCAATTCCTTTTTGGATCAAATATATCATTCAGAACTTATATCCGCCGATAAGCCTGAGTGCAGAAATATCAGGTTGCTGATCGATGTTGACAAACTCATAGGTACCTGTGAAGTAAAAGCCGCTTGGATGGTTATAGCTGACACGCAGACCATACTGTTTTTGGTACTCCTGTCCCGCACCATTTAACGATGATTTCGAGTACTGAGGATCAAGGTCAAAATAGGTGTATCTTCCGCCAATCCACAGACCGTCAATCCCCTGTTTGCCAAAGTCGTATCCAAGCTGCGCTTTGTAGGAGTTGGCGTTGCGCAGGCTTCCCGCTTCGAAGAAGTGGAAGATCATCCCATTGGCGAAATATGGATAGCCACCCCATGCACCAAGCGTATCGCCTGTACCGTCACCGTCAGTGTAAAAGGATGCGCCAAGAGCAATGTCAAAGCCGGTCTCGTGCTTGGCGTTTAGACGTACGGAGTAGATGCTGTAGTCGATGGCACGACCACCCAGTACATCGTGATAGTAGTCTTTCAAACCTCCAACTCCTTGAAAATCGATAAACTGCGCACCCATATCGTAGCTGAAGCTCTCCACCTTACCGGTATAGTCGTACTGTGCAAAGAAAGTGTTGTAGTAGTCTTGCATATAGTAGTCCCATACCTGGAAATTGTGCGTGCCGTCATCATACTGGAACACACCGGTCCAAACACCTTCATCTCCGGCTTTTTGCTTGTATCCACTGTCAACAAAACTGGCATCGCTCATCGTATGCCACTGGGTACCGTTGGCACCGCTGTCCCACACACCGGCCATTTTAGAGAAGTACCCACCGGCAAATTTGATATGCTCGAAACTCTTGTTCACATAGTATGCACCCTGAAAACTGTTGGCAAGCATATACCAGTCATCCGCATCGATCATCGGTGTGACCACCTCTTTCGCCCCGGCAACAAAAGTATGTGCACCATCTTGGCTCTTGTACGCCACATAGGCTTCCTGCAAAATAGCGAACGATTTACGTTCTACAGCGTCAAACACAAAGTTTCTCTGTTCATAAAGCGGGTCATTCAAACCAAAGTCTGTAGCACCCGCCCCCGTAACTTTAAAACTGAAACCGTTGTAATCTGGGGATGTTATCGAAACTTTTGGCATGAGGTAGACACCACGCGAGTTGGCATGCCCTTTATTTACATTTGGATTGACAGGCACAATTTTACCGTTGGCATCAAAGCGGGATGGTGCATTGCTGTAATCGTAATTCAGATACCCCGCACGGATATCACCGGAGACTTTCCAGCCGTTACCAAACTGCAGACCTCCAGAGTGTGTATCTTCATGGGTAACTGTCTCATAGGCATGATCATCATCCGTTACATTCGATTCTGAACCTACCAGTTTTTGTGAAGCCATGAGTGATGATGTTCCAACCGAGACGGAAAGGAGCACTGCTGCAGCCACTTTGGAGTACATAAATTGCATCTTTTCTTCCCCCCTACTGCGCCAGCGGGTTGAGACCCAGTTTGTCAATGATGTAAGCCGCAGCCTTCTGCCCCCTTACGGAGTTGCCGTACTTGTCAAGCGGTGGTGATACCACACCAATGCCAAGTTTACCGGGAACGATCGCAAGGATACCTCCTCCAACACCGGACTTTGCAGGTGTTCCGGTAAGGTAGAGCCAGTCGCCCGCATTGTCGTAAAGTCCTGCCGTTGCCATAATGGCAAGAATCTTTGGCACATATTTGCTGTCGATCACTCTTTTGCCTGTTATGGGGTTGACACCATGGTTGGCAAATGTCGCACCCATTACGCCAAGGTCGTGTGAAGTGATGTTGACCGAACACTGCCTGGTGTAGACCGTTGTCGCTTCAAGCGGATCGGAGCCCATTCTGCCATAGGCATCAAGCAATTTAGCAATCGCCTGATTACGCTTGTTGTCGTTGACCTCGGAGTGGTATACTTTCTCGTTAAAGCCCAGTTTCTTTCCCGCAAAAGCATCCATATTCTGCTTGATCTTTTCCCAGCGCTCTTTGGAGTCTTTTGCTTTCACCCAGGAAGTGGACTGAATCGCACCGGCATTGACAAACGGGTTGGATGCACTTCCTCCATGGAGTTCAATAGCAATAATGGAGTTAAACGGCAATCCTGTCGCATTGACGCCGATCTTCTCCTGCATGAACTTCTCCCCCTTTTCCTGGATCACCTTCGCAGCAGTAAATACTTTGGAGATAGACTGGATGGAGACTTCCGCTTTGGTATCGCCTATTTCGTACACTTTACCCTCGGGTGTGACAAGCGTAATACCGAAGATCTTTGAATCGACCTCGGCAAGCGCCTTGATATAGTCGGCATTCTTGCCATTCTGATCATTTTTGAACTTCTCATATGCCTCTTTAAGCACCGCGTTGATGCGTGCTTCAGTGAGCACACCCCGCTTTGTCTCCACCTTCACTGCCGGTATCGTTACCGGTCCTTTGGCCTGTGCCGGTGTCGTTCCCACCAGTACCAGTGACGCACAGATAATGGAGAGTCCCATCATCCCCTTGTGCAGCAATGTCTGTCTTCCATGCTTCATTTCTTCTCCTTGTTATGTTACAGAATGTTGTCAGCGCTGCCAATGCATAGCCGACAAAATATCCGTTAAAAGTATTGTAACAAAAATCTGTCCAAATACAATAAATTTTGTTAAACTAATGAGCAAGTTTCAACCGTGCAAGCAAGCCGGCTGTCGTCGTATAGCCCACTTCAGTAAATTTGAGGCTGCCGTTCGCATTGAAAAGAAATGTTGTCGGAAAAACCGTTACCTTGAATCGTTTTGCCAACTTCCCATGCGGATCGTTGATGACTTTGAAATTTAAGTTGTGTTTTTTGAGGTAATGTGCCACTGTGGCATCATCACCGGAGTTGACAGCTACCGTCACGACATTGTATGCTTTGGAAACAGCATCGACATTCGCCGCTTCCGTACGGCATACCGGACACCACATTCCCCAGAAGTGCAACACCAGCGGTTTACCCTCTTCATACCGCCACGCACTGCCGTCAATCAATGTTGCTTTTGTGAGCATCAACGTATTGCTTTCAAGCTTGGGAGCCCTCAGCCAGCCTATAATATTTGAGAATATGAATATAAGCAGCAGAAGAAGCCCTGCCTCCTTCACAATCTTTTTTACCCTGTCCCATATTTTGTTGGTATCCACACTTATGCCTTCAGTTTGTCAAGACAGTTGATGGTTCCCGCAAGATAGCTTTCACCATAAATTGCCATATGCACCAAATAATAGTAAAGCTGATAGAGCGGTACCTTGGTCTCATAAAAATCATCGCTTAAAGGATGCTCCTGCGTATAGTATTCCCAAAACTTTTTCCCAAAGGTATTGAACATCACGATGAACGCAAGCTCTACCTCCCTGTCGGCAAAATAGAGTGCCGGGTCAATCAGAACAGCACCGTTAATATTAAATAGTATGTTTCCACGCCACAAGTCTCCGTGTATCAAGGAAGGGACGATCTTGCGCATGTCGATACGCGTATAGAGTTTACTGCAAAGCATCTCTATGCGTTCCAACTGCCGCTTTGGCAGAAGCCCCTGATCATAACAGTGTTTGGCCATAGGTATTATCCGCATCTGGGCAAAAAAAAGTGCCCAGTGGTATTGCGTCTGCTCATTTTTCTGCTCAAAGGCGCCGATAGTCGTATCGTACCAGTACCCGTATATGTGTGCATCATTGCCTACAGCATGCAGTTTTAAAAGGGTTTCCGCCGCCATTGTCTCCTGCATGGACACACATACATTCTCTTCTTCGATATACTCCATCAGAAGATGCGTTTCAGAAACATCGATAACCTGTGGTACTCTAATGCCATATTTTTTAATATCTGAAAGCATCTTTGCTTCAGTTTCAAGCCTGTCAGAAGGTGCTGCGGTTTTCAGCAGATAACGCTCTTTTTCAGTTTCAAGCCTGTAAATCGGGCCTATCTGTCCCTGCATAAGGAGGGAGGTATTCAGTATTTTTTCATTTAAAATATGTGATAAGCAGGCCGTATCAACCATTACACAATATCCAACCCGTCCCAAAACTCATCATAGTCCAGATTGGTCATAGAGGCATCTTCTTCAATACCCTTTTCTATCAGTTTCTGCTGCTCTTCTTCAAAATAGCGCTGGAGCGCTTCTTCGAGTATTGTATTGATATCTTTGTTCAGCAGTTCGGAAAAAGCTTGCAAATTATCAACTGTATCAGGTTTAAGTTCAATGGTAAAATTTTCCATTACGCCCTCGCTCTATTGATCATTTTTTCCCGCTCATCCGGTTCATACCCTTTGGGAAGAGGCACCTGCTCCAAAATAATATCAACAACATCATCAACCGTCCGTTCGTTTAGTTCGGCATGTTCACTGATAATCAGACGGTGGCGGAAAACATCGTGAATCATCTCCTGAATATCATCGATCTGTACCTGGTCTCTTCCTTTGAGCCATGCATACGCCTGCGCACACTTCTGCAAAGCGATGGATCCTCGCGGGCTTACCCCGACATCGATCATGACACCAAGCTGCTTACTGTAACGCACAGGATAACGTGTAGCAAAAACCAATTCAACAAGATAATGCCCCAGCGCATCGTCAATCGTCACTTTTGCAACCTCCTTCTGGGCTTCAAAGATCAGTGCCTGGGGCAGACGTTTTTCAATATGCTTGGGAAGATAGCGCTCTTCCTGAAGCAGTTTCAGCATCTTGAACTCTGACTCCATATCGACATAACCTATCTCGACATGCATTAAAAAACGGTCTTTCTGTGCTTCCGAAAGGGGGTAGGTACCCTGCTGTTCAATAGGATTTTGTGTAGCAAGGACAATAAAAAGTTCAGGCAGTTTGACGGTACGTCCCGCAACTGTCACCTGTTTCTCCTCCATCGCTTCAAGCATGGCGGACTGTACCTTTGCAGGGGCACGGTTGATTTCATCGGCCAAAATAATATTTCCAAATATGGGGCCTTTATGGAATGCTGCTACACGCTTTCCATCCTCTTCAAAAACCCGTTCTTCGCCCAAAATATCGGCAGGGGAAAGATCCGGAGTAAACTGAATACGGGAAAACTTCGCTTCAATATTATCCGCCATCGAACGTACCATGCGGGTTTTTGCAAGCCCGGGCAGTCCTTCAACCAGTAAATTGCCGTCAGCCAGAAGCCCGATAATAAAACGCTCTACCACATGCTCCTGCCCGATAACAGCTTCATTCATTTGCCGCTGCAGCTGTAAAATGCCTTCTCTTGCCGTCATCTGTTCACCCCTTTTTGAATCATGCAAATATTGTACCAAAATCTTAAAATAAAAAACTTGCACTGTAGGTATAACTTACGGACTTATGCTATACTATAACTAATGAGGCAACATTGTGCAGCACGTTAAAGCAACTGTAACACTATAAAGAAAGAAAGCAGGGAGCGCATCATGAAACAAAAAATTGCATACTTTTTCATAGTTTGTGGTACCACGGTGCTGTTCGCCGCTCCCGCAGATGACTATGTGATCACCGTCAAAACAGACAATCCCGGGGTATCCAACAATAATGAATTTACCATCCCCATTACCCGGACAAGCGGTAACGGGTACAATGTAGACTGCAACAATGACGGCATAGACGAAGCTACAGGGATTACCGGGAACAGCGACTATACCTGTGTCTACAGCAGTGCAGGCACCTATACCATCCGTGTCAAAGACAACAACAATGCAGACCGTAAAGGTTTTCGCCGTATCCGTTTTTATGTTAACAGTACCACCCAAACCGATGCAGAAAAACTCATTGAAATCAACCAATGGGGAACTGAAGTGTGGTCAAGTATGGCTTCTGCATACCGGGGAGCAGTCAACTTAACCTCTACACCGACTGATACACCTGATCTTTCTGAGGTAAGCAACCTGAGGGCGATGTTTCAGGGATGTGCCAATGGCGATATCAAAACAGCCGGGTGGGACATATCCAACATTACCAACCTCTCCTATATGTTTCGCAATGCAGCCAGTGCCAACCCGGATGTAAGCGGATGGAACACAGCCAATGTCACACGGATGGATGCCATGTTCTGGGGCGCAACACAGGCAAACCCCGATGTAAGCGGATGGGATACAGCCAATGTTACAAAGATGAACAATATGTTCCGCGATGCGGTCAATGCAAACCCCGATGTAAGCGGATGGGACACAGCTAACGTCACTACAATGTATGGGATGTTCTATGGTGCAAGCAGTGCTACACCGGTAACAACAACCAACGGCAATATTTGGAATACGTCCAGTGTCACCAGCTTCGCCTATATGTTCCAGGATGCACCTCTTGCCACCCCTGATACAGGAGGATGGAATACTTCGAGTGCCACGACGATGCGGGCCATGTTTAAAAATGCATCAGCCGCGACACCAAATACGAGCGGATGGGATACGTCCAATGTAACAACAATGCGAGCCATGTTCCGCGGTGCTGTCAGTGCCAACCCTGATGTGACCAACTGGGATGTCAGTCAGGTTACCTCCATGCTCAGTATGTTTAACGGTGCGACACATGCCAACCCTGACGTGACCAACTGGGATGTTTCCAGTGTAACCACGATGGCGAGCATGTTTCAAGATGCCGTTGCTTTTGACCGTAATCTCGAATACTGGGATGTCAGCAATGTTACAAACTTTGTCAACTTTCTTACGGGTGCAAAACTCTCGACTTACAATTATGACGCTTTGCTCAAAGCATGGCAAAACCTTTCACTGAGCAGCGATGAACGGTTTGATGCCGGCAACAGTACCTACTGTGACGGAGAAACTGCGAGACAAAACATTATCGATACCTACAACTGGGATATTCGCGATGCAGGAAAACACTGCCCTGCCCCCTGTGAGGAGGTAGAACGCCATCTGAGTGCCATGCACTGGACACTTATCAGTATTCCCTGTGATACAGGCAGCAACGGTATAGAGGCTCTTATGGGCAATGCACTCGGTACCTATGGTGACAATGCCGACTGGGTAATGTATGAGCAAACCGGTGCTGATGACTATATCGGTACCAACACGCAAAAAAGAATGCTTGACAGTACAGATCCGGTACAGCCGGGGAAAGGCTACTGGATCATCAGTGCCCAGGATGCAAACCTGACTATCGATACTACCCTTAGCGGACTGAACTACACCGCAGTACAGCCTGCCTCCAATCTTGGCATATCGAGCAGTGTGTTTGATGATCTCAACCTGACCCGATTGCCGGATTCTGACAGTGCAAACAGTAAAAAGATCATGATGGGAAATCCTTTCCCCAAAAAAATGCAGCTCTCCGACATCTACTTTTCCCACGGTGGCAGCAGCGGCAGCTATAATCCCATGAGTACCGACAGCAACAGCCCCAATGCCCCCTATATAAAACCAACAGTATATACCTATGAACATACCGGTACCAGCAACACGAATTATGTTGCCATTACCCCGGACACACCGGGATTTACAGACCGCATCGATCCAATGGTCGGCTTTTGGATTCTTCTGAAAAGCGGACAGACAGGCAGTAACTATTTAACCTTCCCGTATGAAAAATAGCCATACAAATGAAAAAACGGTGCCTTGCACCGTCGTTTAGCCCCGCCTTTTTTCATATCTGAGGCATACGCCTACTTCCCAAACAGATAGATCAGTCCCGGAAAGAGTACAATAATCAAGAGAGCTACAAGCTGCAGTGCAATAAACGGAATGACCCCTTTGTAAATAGCACCTGTAGTTACTTTGTCCCCCGCAGCACCCTTGAGGTAAAAAAGTGCGAAACCAAAGGGCGGCGTAAGAAAGCTTGCCTGCAGGTTCATGGCGATAAGTATGGCAAACCAGACCGGGTCGATGCCGAAACTGGCTACAATAGGTACAAGAATAGGCACGACCACAAAGGCAATCTCGATGAAGTCGATGAAGAAGCCCAAAAGAAAGATCACTGCCATGGCGATCAGAATAAACATCCACTTGTCACCGATCTCTCCGGTAAAGAAGTGCAGCGCCATATCTCCGCCGCCAAGTTCGTTAAACACCAGTGAAAAAGCCGTCGCCCCAATGAGTATCATAAAGATCATCGCTGTAAGTTTAACGGTTTCCACCGCCGCATAGCGCAGCAGTTCGAAGTTCATGACTCTGTTGTAGGCTGCCAGTGCCATACCGCCAAGCACACCGATGGCTGCTGATTCTGTAGGAGACGCGATACCGGCGAAGATGGAACCCAGTACCGCACCGATGAGCAGCAGCGGCGGAATGATGGCTTTGAGCGCACTCTTTGCTACTACTGCATAAGGCTCGTCAGAAACAATGGCCGGAGCAGCATCTCTTTTAAGCCACGCAAACCCGAGAATGTACACAATGTACAAAACAATAAGCAGCAATCCGGGCACGATTGCCGCTTTGAAAAGATCACCAACACTCAGGTGCATCTGATCTCCAAGTACAATAAGTACGATGGAAGGGGGGATCAGCTGCCCCAGCGTACCACTTGCCGCAATGGCACCGCTTGAGAGTGCCGGAGAGTATCCCTGCTTGAGCATCAGCGGCAGGGCAATAAGGCTCATCATCACCACCGATGCCCCCACAATCCCTGTACTTGCAGCCAAAATGGCACCTACCAGCACCACAGAAACGGCAAGCCCTCCACGTACTGATCCAAAGAGTTTTCCCATGGAATGCAGCAACTCTTCCGCCATCTTCGACTTTTCGAGAATCAACCCCATAAAAATGAACAACGGTACCGCCATCAGTGTCACATTGCCCATAATACCGTAGGTGCGGTACGGCAGCATCTCCAGTACATGCAACCCTACCTCATCGGAAATAAGTGCAAAAAAGAGCGCAACACCGCCAAAGACAAATGCCACCTGAAAACCGCTTAAGAGCAAAAAGAGTGCCAGTGCGAACATCAAAAAGACAGGATCGACCCAAAATGCCATACGGTGGTACCATGCCACATAGATCAGCCCGCCAAACAGAGCAACAACACCCAGCACACGCCAAAGCACTCTTTTGTTTTCAAGCTGATGGTATGCCTTGAGTATTTCACTCACCCCCTGCAGTATCAGCAGTATAAACGAGAGTACCAATATGCCCTTGATGAACCAGCGCGCACCGAGTCCACCGGGATCAGGAGAAACTTCATGCTGAAGGTAGCTCTGAAGCGCCATATCATAGGCATCGGCAGTGAAAAGTATGGCAAACGGCAACAACAACAGCAGCATGGAAAGTATCTGGACAATCGTTTTCGTATCATGAGAATAACGCTCGAAGAAAATATCGACCCGTACGTGCTTGCCGTGTTTGAGTGCATAACTGAGCCCCAATAGAAAGACCATATCGTACAAGTGCCACTCCATCTCCTGCAAAGCGATCGAGCCTGCAGAAAAAAGGTAGCGCATCATGGCATCATAGGCTACCAGAAGTGAAAGGGCAACAACCAGTACAGCAGCAAAAAGCCCGGCATATTTACTGATACGGTCAAGGTAATATGAAATATGCATTTAAAATCCTGAAAAAGTATAAATTAACCCACAATAACCATATTCTTACCCTTTTTCTTGGCAAGATAAAGCGCTTTATCTGCCCTCTCCAGTAAGGAATATACCGTATCGTTTTCTTTGGATGTTGCAACACCAAAACTGACAGTAAGGTGTCCGACACCGTCAAAAACATGTGTGTCTACCATCTCTCTTATGCTTTCGATTTTTTCTACAATTTTTTCCTGCTTGCTGCAATTGAAAAGTATGAGGAACTCTTCTCCTCCCCACCTGGCGAACAGATCATTGTCCCGCAGCTGACTGCTGACCAAATCGGCGAATTCTCTCAATGCTCTGTCCCCGACAAGATGCCCGTAACGGTCATTGATCGTTTTAAAATTGTCAATATCAGCAATGACCAGTGTTACAGACTGGTCATACTCCAGTGCTTCTGCCAGTTTTTCATCAAAGAAGGATTTTCGGTAAAGTCCGGTCAAAGGATCACGGTTGATCTTCTCTTCAAGCACACGATTGATATCGCACAGTTTCGTTATTTTGGAAAATGTAAACAGTTTATAGGTTTTTTCCAAGAGAGTCGCCTTGACAAGGAACGTGTCTTCGCCTATTGTCAACTCTTTCTCTTCCTCTTTTGCATATTCGTAAAGTGCATCAAAACTGCTGACAGGAAGAGAAGTGATCGAAAAGTTGTTTTCGTTTCTCTCTTTCAGTTCATCCAGACTTTTCAAACTGAAATATTCAAGAAATTTCTTGTTGGCATATTCAATCTTATTGTTGCTGGTTACAACAAGAAGGTTGTTTTGACTGTCAAGAATCTTTTTGATGGTATTGAAAAGCAGCTGATTTTCATTGCTGTACTGCAAGAGCTCCAGTTTCGACAACGTAATCTCAGTGGTATTGTGAAGCAGTATCAGTACTTTGTCTTTACTGTAGTGTTCCAGATGGATGTCAATGTAGTAGTCGTTTTTATACACGGTTTCAAGCACATACCGGCTTTTTTCATCTTCCAATACCGTTTCGATCCGGTCTTCATATCCTACAATTTCCGGTAAATAGTCCCGGATATCATCCCCCCGATGAACCGTTTCGCCAAAATATCTGGTAACATTTTCAGATAAGTCTGTTATCTGATATGCCTTGTCGATCAGGATGTATTCAAACACATCCTGTGAAAGAATGGCATTGAGAATGATCTGAATATTTTTCATAACAGTATCTCCTTTGCAAGGGTACCAAAGAGCTGATTTACATGCTCACCTTTTTTTGCAGATGTCAAAACCCCTTCCGGTATCATATGAAAATGCTCCAGCTGCTGTGGTGTCAGCAGATCTGATTTATTGTAGGCGACAACATATTTTCCGTCAGGATTCACCGCTTTGAAACGCTCAATGTGTCCTTCAAGGTTCGCCATCGTCTCTTCTCTATTACAATCCGCAACGATAATAGCACCGCTTGCACCGACCAGGTACTGTTCCGGTATCCGTTTCTGGGGTGTCGCACCCTCCACATCCCAAATAATCAATTCACACTCAAGTGAACCGACAGGCAAACACTTTTTTGATATTTTTACCCCGATGGTTGTTAAATATTTGTCATCAAACGTATTGTCAATATAACGCCTGATAAGGCTTGTCTTTCCAACATTGAAATCGCCGAGCAATAGAATTTTTTTTCGTATCATATGTTGTACTAAGCCTTGTTAAAATACTGTATTTTTCTCTAAAAATACGTTTTAGATACCTTTAATAGAGGGAAATAATAGATAAATTTTATCGTTATGTTATAAAAATGAGCTGATTTTAACAGAAAAATGTTTCTTCTTTTCTATTTGGAGAGTAAAAATATTATTGAAAACGGATATTATTTCCAATAAGTATCCAACCGCTTGAACCACCCTCTTCGCCAGCGTTTCTCACCTCTTGCAGGTGGCGAGTTTCTGATACGCCTCTCAAGCATCGCTTTGGCGGCATTGGAAAATGCTTTATATTTGTTCGGGTTGTGTTCATTGAAGTGTTCAAGCACCTGCAGCAGTCCCCATCCCTGCCCTTTGTAGCGTTCACTCTCAAGGGTACCTTCTCCTTTGAAATTGGTATAGTCAATGAGAATGTAGAGTCCCCTCTCATCAATACTGCCGTCTTTTTTGTAGAGCATATGCTCGAACCGATGTTTGATGACATCCGCTTTTTTCGGATCGTCAATCTTCTCAAGCATCTGCGGAAGAGCATTGGCTGTACGCTGTGCCATAAACGCTGCCTGTTGAGGCATCGTTCGTTTCAGAAATGAAAAAAGTTCTCTATAACGCTTGGTTTTGGCTTTTTTAGCCTTAAAAAATATCTCTTTCGTCTGCCAGGGCAAGTCTGTCTGAGGGGTCAGCCATGAGGGCATTGCCACACCCTCCTGCTGCATGTAGTCCACTACCATGGGGAAAACTTCTCTGAAGCGTTCCGTATGCCCCTTCGGAAACCAAATGAAATGTCCAATACCTACGGAAGCAAAATCCTCTCCCTTGTTCCACCATACAAGATACTTGTCTTGACCCGCACCCTCGTTTTGCCATATCTTCTTCGCAATATAGGCTGCCTGTTGCTGCGAAATGTTCAACGACGCCCCCATAAGCCATACCGAAACAAAAAATATCCCCGTTATCGTCTTCATATACGCTCCGTTAACTGTCATTCTGTATAGTTTTACCCATTATACACACTCTACCTCAAAATGGAGAAAACCTTATGAAACGCAGCATTTTTTACACCATGGCATCACTGACACTCTTGATTCAAAGCACTTATGCTACCCCTGCAGATCTGAACGAACTACAGGGCGACTGGCATCTGCGTGAGCTTGACGGCTATGAAGTGCGCAAAGCCCGGGCAATTCTCGATTTCGAACCCTCCAAAATGATCATTGACGGCTTCGATGCATGTAACCGTATCAATGGCAAACTGATCAAAAAAGCCGACGGCACCTACACCAGCCGCCTTCGCACCACCCGCATGGCATGCCGCGGCAACCTCTTCAGCTTCGTCAGCCAACGCCTGCACCAGGCCATCGACGAAGGTTTCACCGTAGAAAAAGCTTCTCGTCACGGCGTTGACGGCATAGTATTGAAAAGCAAGTCACATGAGCTGTTTTTTAAGAGAATGGGAGAATGAGGGTTAAGAGTTAAGAGTTAAGAGTTAAGAGTTAAGAGTTAAGAGTTAAGAGTTAAGAGCATTTTGTATAGGTTGATTAAAATGAAGCTTAAACTTCTATTTCGTGTAAGTTTGCGTTAGGTTTGAGTGATCGTCGTGAGTGGGACAAATAATGAGTAACCGAAGTATTGAGGGTGCTAGAAATTGAATTTTGTTCGAGTTGCTTGTAGATTTGAGGGTTGTTGCGCAGGAACATTGTTTAGTTAGTAATGAGCAGTGAGCAATTAGTAACCCAAGCAAAAGAACTTTAAATATGTTCTTTCGTGTAAGTTTGCTGTAGGTTTGGTCTAACGGCGTGAGTGGAGAGAGGGAGCTTACTCTGTAGTAAGTGACCGAACGGAACGAAGCCGTTGGGCCGAAGATGCAGTAAAATTACACGAAAGAGGGGGCGTCGTTGGCGAAAAGGATCAAATCCCCCGGCATCGTCTGCTCCACCAGCATCTGCTCCATCTCTGCTTTGGAAGCGAGCTTCACAAGCTTATCTGCATCAACGTGTGCTTTGAAGATCGCATAGTTTAAATCACCTGTCACCACAACGACATCAAAAACTTCATTGACACGTTTGGCAACCTGTTCATTCAGAGCGTCGTCCACCTCAACCAATCCCGGAGTGATAACAACTTTTCTGCCAGGGTAAGTTGCCGAGAGATCAAAGCTTGCCATCATCCCGTCAATGTTGCCGTTGAAGCTGTCATCCAAAATTACCTTGCCGCCGGCATCGATACGCTGCAGTCGGTGGTCTACCGGCTTGAGGCTTGAAAGTCCCTTTTGGATCTCTTCCTCACTCAGCCCCATTGCCTTTGCTACAAGCACAGCTGCTGCGAGGTTCATTGCATTGAAGGCTCCCAAAATATTTGCCGTATAGCGGGTGCCGTTGAGGGTAAAACTTGTTCCCTCCAGTGTCGCTTCGACATCACTGATGATAAATTCCGGCATCGGCAGCTCGGGGTACTCCTGTGCTACTTCACCCGTACCGTAAATATGCACCTTTTCATTTTCGGGTTTGACCATCGCACTTTCATGTATCCACGCCTCTTTCAGACGCTTGGTCTGCATAATTTCCATCTTGGTGTTGCGGATATTCTCCATCGTTTTGAAGTACTCGATGTGTGCCGGGCCGATCTTGCCTACCACCACATAATGCGGATTGACAAAGGTAGTGATCTCGGCAATATCCCCCTCCCCTCTGGCACCCATCTCGACGACATATACTTCCGTATCTTCCGAAAGTTCGTCATTGATGTCTTTCATTACGCCGCCAAGCGTATTGACCGACCGGGGAGTGGCGTACGTGTTGTAACGGCTGGAGAGCAGATGTGCCACAAAGTTCTTGATGCTGGTCTTGCCGTAGCTTGCCGTGATGCCTACAACGGTAAGGTTCTCCATCCCTTCGATCTTTGCCTGTGCTTTGCGCTTAAAGCCGTTGAAGAGCATCTTCTCTATGAATACAGAGACTCCATAGGCAAGGAAAATGGGAATGAGCACACCGTGATGCCCCCACGCCAGCGCAAAGAGCAGACCAAAGAGCAGCAATGCCGCATAAAAACGCTTGACCCGTCCTGTCCACACCAACGGCTTGTCAAGCCCGCGGTACCATGCATAGAGCATTCCCAGATAGACGATGACTACAACAAAAGCATAGTCACTGACATAGTCAACCAGCATATAGATACCGTAGGGGATCAGAAAGTAGACAAAATGCCACCAGGGCTTGGTGTGGTGAAACGCCACACGCTCGAGTTTATAGCTGTACCACTGCAGGTTGGTAATGGCGTAGTAGCCCATGGCGACAAGAAAAACAAAATAGAAAGCGAGGTTAAGCAGTTGCATCAGTAGGTATCCTTACATTGGTCTGAAATGGTCTGTGCGATAAACGGCGCATGGTTGAGAAAGAAGAAATGATCTCCTTCCAACGGGTAAAGTTTGCTGCCCGGAATGAGTGTATTGATCTTCTCCGCAGTCCAAAGCGGTGTAGCAGTATCTGCTTTGCCCCAGAAGAGCAGCGCTTTTCCCGTGACCTTGGAAAAGTTATGCTCAAACGCCTCGTTCACCACGTTTTTGAATGTCTCGTACATCTCGTGGCTCATCCCCTCAACATCTTTGGAGGCAAAGAGTCTGGAGAGCTTGCCGAAGCCAAGCGGTCTTAGCATTTTTGTAAGCGCTATTTTTGCACGCACACCAAAGGGTTTTGGCACCAGAATGCCCGAACTTGAAAGCAGCACCAGGCAGGGCGGGTTGAGCAGCGTTGCCACCTTGCCGCCAAAGGAGTGCCCCATAACTACCTGGGGTGTTGCACCAAGTGTCTCAAGAAAAAGCTGTACAATCTGGGCATAGTCTTTTGTCTGGAGTACCGTATCGTTGCTGCTTTTGCCAAAACCGGGCATATCGAGGTAAATATGTCTGAATTGGGGCAGTGTTTTGCCAAATGCCTGTTTCATGATCTCCTTGTTGCTTCCCCATCCGTGAAGCACAAGCAGCACCGCTTCCTGGGCAGGGTTGACAAGTTCGTAAGAGAGCGTGTAGGTATGTCCGTTATAGGTTACGTCTTTGGATGCCATCGTTCACCATTGTATTGAATTGGAATATTTTAACATAAGCGCACTTCCAATCTCTTTCATTCTTGTATCCTTAACCAAAGAGGATCTTTTTCTGATATACTACAATTCAGTACATACGCAAAATCTATTAAAGAGGAAGCTCCTATGAACAACTACCAACGAATTCACCCCAGAAAACCCAAAGGCATTGAAAACAAACGCGCCTTTCTTATAGGCTCAGGCATCGCATCTCTGGCAGCGGCAGAGTACCTAATGCGTGACGGCTACATGCAAGGTGAACAGATCACCATTTTCGAACACGACGGCGTTGCAGGCGGTGCGCTTGACGGTGCGGGCAGTCCAGAAGAGGGCTTTGTCGCACGCGGCGGCAGGGAGATGGAGGCACACTACGAGTGCCTCTGGGATCTCTACGGGCAGATCCCCTCCATCGAGGAGGAGGGACGCACGGTACTTGACGAATTCAGAGAACTCAACGAAATAGACCCCAACTTCTCCAAGGTACGTATCATCTACAACCGCGGCGAGAAGCACCGCAGAACCGATCTGGGTCTACATGAAAAACATACCCATGAACTGACAAAACTACTGCTGACAAAAGAGGAGGATCTCGGTACACAGACGGTGGACGACTACTTCGACGGCTCCTTTTTCGAAACGGACATGTGGCTCTACTGGCGCAGCATGTTCGCCTTTGAGACATGGCACAGTGTTGTGGAGATGAAACGCTATATGCAGCGCTTCATTCACCTTGTACCGGGCATGAGCACCATGCGCGGGCTTGTCTTTACCAAATATAACCAGTACGAATCGTTAGTACTTCCACTGAAAAAACATTTGGAGTCCAAAGGGGTAAAATTCGTATTCAACACCGTTGTCACCGACCTTGACATTGATATTACGGACGAAGAGAAAACCGTTACGGCTATCCATCTTGAAAGTGACGGCAAAACAGAGGTCATCCCTACAAGCAGAGATGATCTCGTTTTCTTTACCAACGGCTCTATGACCGAAAACAGCTCTCTTGGCAACATGGACACACCGCCTGTGCTTGACAGAAGCGAGGGGGCGGTATGGCACCTGTGGAAGAAGATCGCTGTCAAAGATGAAGCGTTTGGAAAACCTGAAGTCTTCTGCAGTGACATCGACAAGACCAAGTGGGAGTCCTTTACCATCACGGCAAAAGGCGGCAAACTGCGCGCACTGCTTGAAGATTTCGCTGAACGCAAGTTCCTGCCACACCGCACTGCCACGGGCGGCATCATCACCGTCAAGGACTCGAGCTGGTTAATGAGTGTCACTGTCAACCGCCAGCCACAGTTCAAAAACCAGCCTGAAGATATGACTGTCGCCTGGGCCTATGCCCTCTTCCCCGACAACAAGGGGGATTTCATCGACAAGAAGATGAGCGAATGTTCAGGCAGAGAACTGCTGCAGGAGCTGCTATACCATCTTGGTATCGATGCGGACGAC